>Ga0222712_10002192_pt1 | contig 22759 bp, 21 predicted proteins | sample C33_657DmetaG_FD_165043 | JGI IMG/M metagenome (GOLD analysis project Ga0222712, IMG submission 165043) | Estuarine water microbial communities from San Francisco Bay, California, United States - C33_657D | ecosystem: Environmental > Aquatic > Marine > Unclassified | place: USA: California... | reverse complement strand
CCGCTTTCCTTTACTCTAAGACAGTGATCACAATCGCTACACCCGAAGCCATGTATCAACTTGGTCTTTCGATAGCTGCGCATCTTCGTGCGGGTGATCTAGTGCTAGTAAATGGCCCATTAGGTGCGGGAAAAACAGTTTTGGCTCAAGGTATTGGCGCAGGCCTTGGAGTCACTGGAGTTACCTCTCCAACCTTTGTTATTTCAAGGGTACATAAAGCCGCTATCCCATTTATCCATGTTGATGCTTATCGTTTGGTGGACTCTGAAAATCCAAACCTTTACTTGGATGATTTAGATCTAGATATTACTAATTCAATTACTGTAATCGAATGGGGTGGAGCTGAATCTGCACGCCTTAGTGAAGATCGACTGGAGATAAGGATCGATCGCAGCAATGAAGAACGCAGCGTTGAAATCAAAGCTGTCGGCCCACGTTGGGCAGGGTTTTCGCTATGAGTAAAGTTTTAGCAATTGATACATCGACTTCTCGTTCATCTGTTGCAATTGTTGAGGACGGGAAAGTTCTTTATAGCGGCTTTCGAGATGGAGCTACTGCACACGGTCCTTCATTACCCGCTTTAGTTCAAGAAGCACTCGCCGTAAGTGATGTAGATGAAGTTGTTGTCGGAATGGGCCCAGGACCATTTACTGGCCTGCGCGTTGGAATAGCTTTTGCCCAAAGTTTTGCGTTAGCCCGTGAAATTTCGGTTCGCGGTGTGTGTTCACTAGATGCAATCGCAGCTCAAGTTACAGACAAAGATTTCATCATCACAGTAGATGCGCGGCGTAAAGAGGTTTATTGGGCACGATATACAGATGGGATCCGAGTCGGTGATCCTGCCGTTAACTTTCCGGCAGATGTTTCTGGTACAACGATTCATGCAGATCTATTTCCAGACATGGTGGCATTAGCAAATCTGCCAGGAAACATAATGGAACCAATTTATCTGCGTCGCCCAGATGCGGTTGCAACGGCGGATAGGCCATGACAACATATCGCCAAGCTAATGCCTTTGATCTTCCGGTTTTTGCATCTTTGGATAAAGAATTATTTCCATATTCACCGTGGTCTGCATCCCAATACAAAGAAGAATTTTCTTCTCCAACCCGACACTTTGTGGTTGCAGTAGATGAAGCAGAAAGCATCATCGGCTACGCAGGAGTTTTCGCACCGGGCGGGACCGAAGCTGATGTACTTACGGTGGGAGTAATCCCTACCCATCGCGGAAAAGGTATTGCACGCCAGTTAATGGCCATGATTACTGATTGGGCGGGGCAACAGGGATCTACGGCCATGATGCTCGAAGTCAAGATAGATAACCTCGAAGCGATTGGTTTATATGAATCTCTGGGGTATTCAAAACTCAATACCCGTAAGGATTACTTCGGGGCAGGTCTAGATGCCCTTGTTATGCGATTGGATCTGCAATGACTCAGCCAATTGTTTTAGGTATCGAAACATCATGTGATGAAACCGCGGTCGGAATTGTTCGCGGTCGTACTTTACTTGCCAATGTCATTGCATCAAGTGTTGAAGAGCACGCACGATTTGGGGGAGTTGTTCCTGAAATTGCTAGTCGTGCTCACCTAGAGGCGATGATTCCAACTTTGCATCAAGCGCTAAAGGATTCCAAAATTTCGCTTAAAGATATTGACGCAGTTGCTGTCACTGGTGGACCTGGCTTAGTTGGTGCGCTACTTGTTGGCGTTGGCTCTGCTGCGGGCTTGGCGCTTGGCTTAAACAAACCAATTTATGTGGTCAATCATTTAGCGGCACATGTAAGTGTTGATTACTTAACTCATGACAAACCACTTGATCCAACCATTGCGTTGTTGGTGAGCGGTGGCCATTCTTCGTTGCTACAAGTTGATGACATCACAGGGTCAATTACAAAGCTTGGCGAAACAATGGATGATGCTGCGGGTGAAGCATTCGATAAAATTGCTCGGGTCATGAAGTTAGGTTTTCCCGGAGGGCCTGCGATCGATAAATTAGCTGTAGATGGAAATGCGAGCGCTATTGATTTTCCACGTGGACTAACAACATCAAGTGATTGGCAAACCCGTCCATTTGATTTTTCTTTCTCTGGTTTGAAAACCGCAGTTGCTAGATATTTAGAAGCAACGCCAGATTACGCACGAGCAGATGTCGCCGCTTCTTTCCAAGAAGCTATCGTTGATGTTTTGTTGCTCAAAGCCCTGGCTGCATGTAAACAATCGGGCATCGATTCGCTGGTGATCGCTGGCGGCGTCGCGGCTAATTCAAGACTTCGCGCTGTGGCCCAAGAACGATGCGATAAGGCGGGCATCCAGCTGCGGGTTCCAAGCCCTGGGCTATGCACCGACAACGGGGCAATGGTCGCCGCCCTTGGCTCATTGATGGTTTCAGCGGGCCGCACGCCCAGCCCAGTGGCCTTTGACGCTGATTCAAGCCTGCCTGTGACCGTCGTAAGCCTGAGCTAACTCAATTTGCCGTGTGAGTAGGGCCCGCCTAGAGTTTGCTTTAGCACTCACGACCCGAGTCTGCTAATTCGGTTCGCATGAGGAAACCAAAAGGTAAAACTTAGAAGGAGCACACCATGGCAGTAAAGCCACTCGAAGATCGCATTGTTATCAAGACAAATGAAGCTGAGACAACAACAGCATCAGGTCTTGTTATTCCAGATACAGCAAAAGAGAAGCCACAGGAAGGCACTGTTATCGCAGTAGGCCCAGGTCGCTTTGATGATGGCGTACGCGTTCCAATGGATGTCAAGGTTGGCGATGTAGTTCTTTACAGCAAGTACGGCGGAACTGAAATCAAGCACGGTGGAGAAGATCTACTGGTGCTTTCAGCTCGCGACATTCTCGCTGTAATCGAGAAGTAAATGGGAAAGAGCCTTCAATTTGATGAGCAAGCACGCCGTGCCATGGAGCGCGGTGTCAACATTCTTGCTGACACAGTAAAGGTAACGCTAGGACCTAAGGGTCGTAATGTAGTTATCGCTAAGTCTTTTGGTGCACCAATCATTACAAATGATGGTGTGACAATTGCAAAGGAAATCGAACTTTCAGATCCTGCAGAAAACATGGGAGCTCAGTTAGTTAAAGAAGTTGCGACAAAGACAAACGATGTCGCAGGTGACGGAACTACAACAGCAACTGTTCTTGCTCAGGCAATGGTTAAAGAAGGACTTCGTAACCTTGCAGCGGGCGCACAGCCAATGGATATCAAGCAGGGTATTGAAGCAGCCGTAGCAGCGGTTTCAGAAAGGCTTCGCGAACAGGCAACTCCAGTTAATGGAAAGCCACAGATTGCAGATGTTGCAACTATTTCTGCACAAGATCGCGCTATCGGCGAACTAATTGCTGAAGCTATGGACCGTGTTGGTAAAGATGGAGTTATTACAGTTGAAGAAGCATCAACAACTGGTCTTGATCTTGAATTCACAGAAGGTATGCAGTTCGACAAGGGCTACATTTCTCCATACTTTGTTACAAATCAAGATCGCATGGAAGCAATCCTTGAGGATGCTTATGTGTTGATCTCAGCAAACAAGATTTCAGCGCTGGCAGATCTATTGCCTTTGCTTGAAAAGGTTGCTCAGACATCTAAGCCACTCTTGATCATCGCTGAAGACATCGAAGGCGAAGCGCTTTCTACCCTGGTTGTTAACCGTATGCGTGGAGTATTTGCTTCAGCTGCAGTGAAGGCGCCAGGTTTTGGAGATCGTCGTAAGGCGACACTTCAGGACATCGCAATCCTTACAGGTGGACAGGTAATTTCTTCAGAGCTCGGAATGAAGCTTGATGGAGTAACCCTTGAAGATCTTGGAAAGGCCCGTCGCATCGTTGTTACTAAAGATGCAACAACCATCGTTGATGGAGCTGGCGACAAGGCAGCTGTTGCTGCTCGTGTTTCTGAACTTCGCAAGGAGATCGAAAACAGCGACTCTTCATGGGACAAGGAAAAATTACAGGAGCGTCTAGCAAAGCTTGCTGGAGGAGTTTGCGTAATCAAGGTTGGCGCACACACCGAAGTTGAATTAAACGAAAAGAAGCACCGTCTAGAGGATGCAATCTCTGCAACCCGTGCCGCTGTTGAAGAAGGAATCGTTGTTGGTGGAGGCGCTGCTCTAGTTCATGCAGCTGATTCACTAGAAGGCGATCTTGGATTCACTGGGGATAAGGCTGTTGGAGTTCGTTTAGTTCGCAAGGCATGTGATGAGCCACTTCGCTGGATCGCAGAAAATGCAGGACTTGAAGGCTACGTAGTAGTTGCAAAGGTTCGCGCAATGAAGCACAACGAAGGTTTCAACGCTGCAACAGATGTTTACGGCGACCTAGCCGCTGATGGTGTTATCGATCCAGTTAAGGTAACTCGTTCAGCACTAGCAAACGCTGCATCAATTGCTGCAATGTTTATTACAACAGAAGCAGTTGTATACGAGAAGCCAGCAGAGCAAGCAGCTGCTGATGCTGCCGGCGGACATGGTCACTCACATGGCCCAGGTGGACATAGCCACTAAGTCTTGAATTATTTATGAAAATAAGAATTTAAGAGAAATAAAAAAGCCCCGCAGATTTCTCTGCGGGGCTTTTTTATTTCTCGAGGTTGGAAAAAACTATGATGCGTGGGAAATATCTGGATTGATGTCCTTACCTAAAATTGCTAGGCGATCATCTTCAGATAGACCTCCCCAAATTCCATATGGCTCTTGCACTGCAAGTGCGTGTGCGCGGCATGCAGCGATCACTGGACATGATGCACAGACAGCTTTGGCAGTGTTCTCGCGATTGCGTCGACGAGGTCCGCGCTCTCCATCTGGATGAAAGAACATCTCAGAAGGAAGTTCGCGGCATGAACCTTGGTACTGCCACTCCCATTCATCAGCAACGGGGCGGGGTAAGCGTGAAATTTCGGCCATGGGCATAAGGTACAACCGTTTCATAGGTTGTTCAAGTATTTCCGTGCCATAAGTTGTTCAAAGTGCGGTTTCAGGTGGTGAGTTGGGCCACTTCACGACACGATAGGCCCATGGAAGAGGAGCTGCTGACCGTTGCCGCGGTCGCTCGCCGCTTGGGCGTAGCTCCAGCAACCCTTAGAACCTGGGACCGCCGCTATGGCCTTGGGCCTTCCACCCACGAGGCCGGCGAGCATCGCCGTTACTGCCCACAAGATTTAGCCATCCTGACAGCAATGCGAAAGTTGATTACAGCAGGGGTCGCACCAGCAGAAGCGGCATCGCAAGCAAAAAATTTCAAGGGCCCTATTTCAGTCGAACACATCATTGATAACTTTGAAGTTCGTGAAGAGCTAGTCGAAGCTCTTTATGCCGCATCTAAATTATTGGACAAGACATTTGTAGAAGATGCGCTGCGACAAGATATTGAAAAACACGGCGTCATTGCTTCATGGTCTGAAGTTATTGTCCCACTGTTGTTTTTGATCGGTGAAGATTGGGAAAAGACTCAAACTGGTATTGAGGTAGAACACCTACTAACCGAAATTCTTAAGGGTGTTCTGCGCGAGAAATCTTCGACAGTTTCGGAACCATGTAATCCGCGGCCTGTATTGCTGGCATCAGTTGGTGAAGAAATGCATTCATTGGCATTGCACGCTTTGGCATCAGCCTTGGCAGAGAAAAACATATCGACCTATTTTCTTGGAGCACGAACTCCTTTAGTAGCTCTCAACGGTGTAATCACGCGTTCAGCCCCACCGGCAGTTTTCCTGTGGGCACAATTGCCACGTAACGGAGATCCACGTTTCTACACAGATATTCCATCAGTCCGTCCTGCCCCACGCATCATCATTGGTGGTCCTGGTTGGGGCATCGATTCTGATTGTCCAGTGGCCCATGTCAACGATTTATCTGAAGCCTGCGCTGAAATCGAGCGTGCAGTAGGGCTCTAAAGCCCCGATAGACTTGCGCCTTCAATGATCGGGGAGGCCAGATGAGCGATACAGACAAGGTCGCGATGCTTGGCCTGACCTACGACGATGTTCTTTTACTTCCAGATGCATCTGATGTGGTTCCTTCCGAAGTCAGCACAACTACCCAGCTGACACGAAATATCTCAATTGCGGTACCGCTTGTTTCTTCAGCGATGGACACAGTTACCGAATCTGAAATGGCGATCGCCATGGCAAAGGCTGGCGGAATCGGAATCATTCACCGCAACCTTCCAATCGAGGCCCAAGTAACTCACGTCAAACTTGTTAAGAATGTTGGTTTAGCCGGAGCTGCTGTTGGTGTTGGTGATGATGGTTTTGCTCGCGCACAAGCTTTGATCGAAGCAGGTGTTGATGTTGTTGTAGTGGATACAGCACATGGTCATCACCGTGCAGTGTTAGATGCGATTGCTCGCATTAAAAAGTTTTCTCCAACCACTGAAGTTATCGGTGGCAATGTTGCAACACGCGCCGGTGCACAGGCCTTAATTAATGCTGGTGCAGATGCGGTAAAGGTTGGTGTTGGTCCAGGATCAATTTGTACAACCCGTGTAGTTGCAGGTGTTGGAGTTCCACAAGTAACTGCAATTCTCGAAGCATCCAAGGCGTGCAATAAAGCTGGTATTCCCTTAATTGCAGATGGCGGATTGCAGTATTCGGGTGACATCGTTAAGGCCTTAGTAGCAGGTGCAAATTCAGTGATGTTAGGTTCACTTCTTGCCGGCTGCGATGAATCTCCTGGTGAACTAGTAGAGATTAATGGCGTTAAGTACAAGGCCTATCGCGGTATGGGTTCATTGGGTGCGATGCAATCTCGCGGAGAACAAAAGTCATATTCAAAGGATCGTTACATGCAGGATGATGTTTTGTCTGAAGACAAACTTGTCCCCGAAGGTATCGAAGGCAAGGTTGCATTCCGTGGCAAGGTGTCAGAAGTTGTCCATCAACTAGTAGGTGGATTGCGATCAGGTATGGGGTATGCAGGAGCCCCAGATATCGAGACTCTTCGACGCGAGGGTCGCTTAATTCAGATTACTGCAGCAGGATTGCAGGAGAGCCACCCGCATGATGTGGCACATGTTGCTGATGCACCGAACTATCAGAAGAAGGGTCGCTCATGAATAACATCGAAATCGCCCCAGGAAAGCGCGCTCGCACCGCTTACTCCTTTGATGACATTGCAATTGTTCCTAGCCGCCGAACTCGTGATCCTGAAAATGTCTCTACCAACTGGCAGATCGATGCCTACAAGTTTGAACTACCGATGATGGCAGCCCCAATGGATTCAGTAGTTTCACCTGAAACTGCGATCGCAATCGGAAAACTTGGCGGCTTAGGAGTTCTGAACCTTGAAGGTTTGTGGACTCGTTACGAAGATCCTCGAATTCCATTGGGCGAAATCGCTTCAATGCCAGATAAGCATGCAACAAAGCGTATGCAGGAAATTTACAGCGCCCCAATTCGTCCAGAATTGATTAAAGATCGTATTCAGCAGATTCGCGATGCAGGTGTAACCGTTGCTGCTTCCTTATCGCCTGCACGCACCGCAGAGTTTCATAAGGCTGTTATCGCAGCTGGCGTGGACATCTTCGTTATTCGCGGAACTACGGTTTCTGCCGAACATGTTGCTGCAGAAAATGAAGCACTTAATCTCAAGAAGTTTATTTACGAACTAGATGTTCCAGTAATTGTTGGTGGCGTAGCGACATCAACTGCAGCACTTCACTTAATGCGTGCCGGAGCAGCCGGTGTTTTGGTTGGTTTTGGCGGCGGCGCGACACATACAACTCGCAAGGTACTAGGTGTTGAAGTTCCGATGGCATCTGCGGTCGCCGAAGTAGCAGCTGCACGTCGTGAATACTTAGATGAATCAGGTGGTCGTTATGTCCATGTGATTGCAGATGGTTCTGTTGGTCGCAGCGGAGATATTGCAAAAGCAATTGCATGTGGCGCAGATGCAGTGATGATGGGTTCACCACTAGCTAAAGCGGTTGAAGCACCTGGTCTAGGTTGGCACTGGGGATCAGAAGCACATCATCCAGTTCTTCCTCGCGGAGAGCGAGTAAATGTAGGAACTGTTGGAACCCTTGAAGAGATTTTGCTCGGACCTTCACATACATCAGATGGTTCTATGAACTTGTTTGGTGCACTTCGTCGCGCAATGGCGACTTGTGGGTACTCAGATGTTAAGGAGTTCCAGCGCGTAGAGGTTCTTATTCATCGTGGCTGAGCTTCGCGGAGTACTGGTCGTTGATTTTGGCGCACAGTACGCACAATTAATTGCACGGCGTGTTCGCGAAGCACATGTTTATTCAGAGATTGTTCCATCATCAATTACTGCTGCTGATGTCAAGGCTAAAAATCCTGCTGCGATTATTTTGTCAGGTGGACCTTCAAGTGTTTATGCGGAAAAAGCTCCAAAAATTGATGAAGAGATCTTCACACTAGGTATTCCTGTCTTTGGAATTTGTTATGGATTCCAGGCAATGGCAGCAACCCTTGGTGGAGTTGTTAGCCAAACAGGTAAGTCAGAGTTTGGCCGCACAGATACAACCGTTGTTACGACCTCCAAATTATTTGCAGGATTGCCAGCACAGCAAAAAGTGTGGATGTCCCACGGAGATGCGGTTTCACAAGCACCTGCAGGGTTTTCCATTTGTGGCACAACCGCAGATACACCTATTGCCGCATTTGAAAATGAATCAGGTTTATTGGCTGGAGTTCAATTTCATCCAGAAGTTCTGCACAGCGAGCATGGCCAAGCTATTTTGCGCAACTGGCTAATTAACATCGCACAGTGTGATGCAACCTGGACAACCTCCAATATCGCTGAAACAGAGATTGCAAAAGCTAAAGCAGTCATTGGTGCCAAGAAGGTAATTTGTGGTTTATCCGGAGGAGTTGATTCAGCTGTAGCGGCGGCAATTATTCAAAAAGCAGTCGGAAATCAATTAACCTGCGTTTTCGTTGATCATGGCTTGCTACGAAAAGGAGAAGCCGAACAAGTAGAACGGGATTTTGTCGCCTCGACTGGTGTTCAACTTGTCGTAGTCGATGCCAAAAAACAATTTTTAGATGCTCTTAAAGATGTGACTGATCCCGAAGATAAGCGAAAGATTATCGGACGTGAATTTATTCGTTCATTTGAATCAGCTGCTCGCGAAATTGCATCAGAATCAGATGTTGAATTCCTAGTACAGGGAACTTTGTATCCAGATGTGGTCGAATCAGGGGGAGGAACCGGGACTGCAAACATTAAGTCACATCACAATGTGGGTGGCTTACCCGATGATCTTCAATTCACATTGATAGAACCACTTCGTACATTGTTTAAGGATGAGGTTCGACAGGTTGGTCTTGAACTCGGGTTACCCGAAGAGATTGTTTGGCGTCAGCCATTTCCCGGTCCTGGACTTGGAATTCGAATTGTTGGATCAGTAACGCAAGAACGTTTAGATTTGCTGCGCGAAGCCGATGCAATTGCCAGAGAAGAGTTAAAGTCTGCTGGGTTAGATCGACAGATCTGGCAGTGCCCAGTTGTTCTCTTAGCTGATGTTCGAAGCGTCGGGGTGCAAGGGGATGGCCGCACATATGGCCACCCGATTGTTTTGCGCCCAGTATCTTCTGAGGATGCTATGACGGCAGACTGGTCTCGAGTCCCATACGAGGTACTTGAAAAGATTTCTACACGCATAATCAACGAGGTCCGCGGGGTTAATCGAGTTGTCCTTGATGTAACAAGCAAGCCACCTGCCACCATTGAATGGGAATAAATTAAGGGTTTTCACAGGGTTTCGATTTACCATTAGGTCCATGTCAAGGAGAGTTCAGATGAAGCGAATAATTGTTGCAGTCCTTGCAACCTCTTTATTTCTTTCACCCTCTGCTTTTGCTGAAGCAAATGGCAAGTCTGTTAAATCTGCCAAAATTCCGGCGATTAAGTGTGCAACAACTAAAGCTGTTGGTCATACACCCCCATCTGTAGCACCAGCTGAAAAAGTATTAAGGCGTATTCCACGAACATTTACCTTTGCAACAAATTGCGGAAATATCGTAGTCACGACTGTTGGTGCTAAAGCACCGATCACAATTACCCAGTTGGCCACGCTCGCACGAGGTGGCTACTTCAATGACACTTTGTGTCATCGCTTAACCACTAAAGGTTTATATGTTTTGCAGTGTGGAGATCCAACAGCTACTGGTGGCGGGGGACCAAACTTCACATATCGCGATGAGAACCTTCCCACTGAAGGCTCGTACAACTATCCAGCTGGAACAGTGGCTATGGCTAATTCAGGACCTGGTGTAAATGGTGCGGGAACTAATGGAAGTCAGTTCTTCTTAGTTTTTGCGGACACAACTTTGGGTGCTAATTACACAATTTGGGGAACGATTACCCAAGGTTTAGATATCGTAAAAGCGATTGCCAAAGCTGGCGTTAAAGGCGGCGGGGCAGATGGCACACCAAATCAGCCAATCTCAATTAAACGAGTGACGGTTTCAAACAGCTAAATCAATTAAGCAAAACTTAAGCAGTGCTAACAATCTTGAAAGCTTCAGCAATCCGACCTTCTGGAAGTCCGCCCATACCTGCATTGCGTTGACCCCATTCACGAACCATCTTTTCTAAATCCTTGTTATGCGCGGTTTGCGAAACGTGCGCATGTAGCGCTGCCATCTTTAGCTCAAAAGTATCGGTGATATCTACCCAATGATCTGGGTGTGCAAAGCCAGACACCCATACCTCTTTCACACGCCAAGGCTGTAGACCTTCTTTTTCCATTAAATCCGTGAATGCAAATGGGTTCCGCGCATCAGGGTAAACCGCTTGAATCGTTGCCTCTCCGGCTGCTAAGTGATCAGGATGGCTTGCACCGATTCGATCCCAATTGCGTTCCGGACTCTGGCAGACAATTCGATCTGGTTGCGAAATTCGAATTTGTCGGACAATATCTTTACGAAGTTCAATTGTTGGTTCTAAATGTCCATCAACATAATTTAAAAAAGTAATGTCAGTGACACCAATTGCTGCACCTGCAGCTCGTTGCTCGCGCTGACGAATCGCTGGCATTTCTTCCTTAGTAAAACCTGACTCTTCGCCACCCTGATCGCCGTTTGTGCAAAACACATAGGCGACTTCAATTCCCTTTTTTACCCACTGGGAGATAGTTCCCGATGCTCCAAAATCTGAATCGTCGGGGTGGGCATTGACGACCAAAACTCGCTTGATCTCGGTATCTGCGATCGGTTCCATGCACCAAGCCTAATAGACTCGACCTCATGACTGAAATCGATCCACTCATTGAGGGACTTAACCCTCAACAGGCGGAAGCAGTTGCTCATGCAGGCGGTCCACTCTTGGTTGTCGCAGGTGCTGGATCAGGAAAAACTCGAGTTTTAACGCGTCGTATCGCATATTTGATGTCGCGCCGAAATGTTGCTCCCTATCAAATCCTTGCAATTACTTTTACAAACAAAGCTGCAGGAGAAATGAAAGAACGTGTGGCCGAACTTGTCGGGCCAATTGCAAAGTCTATGTGGGTTTCAACTTTCCACTCGGCATGTGTTCGGATCCTGCGCCAAGAAGCAATGCGTCTTGGATATAGCAACTCATTTAGTATCTATGACTCTGCCGATTCAAATCGATTGATAACAATTGTGGCCAAAGAGTTAAACCTTGACCCAAAGCGATATCCAGCACGCCAATTTCAATTCATGATTTCCAATGCAAAAAATGAGTTATTGGGTCCACAGGATTATCTCAATGCGACTACTAATCAGTTTGAACAAGTAGTCGCGGATGTCTATGCGGTTTATCAGCAACGCCTGATGCGTGCCAACGCAATGGATTTTGATGATTTGATTTTAAAGACGGTAGAAGTTCTACAACGTTTTCCTGAAGCTAAGGCGCGTTTCAGATCACGCTTTCGACATGTTTTAGTTGATGAGTATCAAGATACAAACCATGCCCAATACGTTCTGGTCAAGGAGCTAGTGGGCACTGAACTTGAAGGTCAACAGCCTGCAGAATTATGTGTCGTAGGAGATGCTGATCAGTCTATTTACGGTTTCCGAGGCGCGACGATTCGCAACATTTTGCAGTTTGAAATGGATTACCCCAACGCCAGAACTGTGCTGCTAGAGCAAAACTATCGATCGACACAGAATATTCTTAATGCAGCTAACGCAGTGATAACTCGCAATGAGAGCCGCAAGGAAAAGAATCTGTGGTCGGATGCAGGTTCTGGCACACCACTTGTGGGTTATGTTGCAGAGAGCGAGCATGACGAGGCTATTTTCATCGCCGATGAAATCAGATCTCTTCAGAGAGAAGGCGTCTCTAATCCAGGAGACACAGCTATTTTTTATCGAACAAACGCTCAATCACGTGTTTTCGAAGAAGTCTTTATGCGCAGCGCTCTTCCGTACAAAGTTGTAGGCGGTCTTCGATTTTATGAGCGGCGCGAAGTAAAGGATCTATTGGCTTATTTGCGGGTTCTTGCTAATCCCGAAGATGAGATTTCTTTGCGAAGAATCATTAATGTTCCAAAACGAGGAATTGGCGATACATCTTTAGATTATGTGGATTTATTTGCCAGAGATAACAACGTTTCTTTTTGGCAAGGTTTACTTCGCTGCCAAGAAGTTACATCAGTGCCTACCCGTGCAGCACAGGCCATCAATGAGTTCACTTCAATGATCAGTGCATTAAGCGTCTTGGTTGAGGCAAAGACCAAGCCATCTGTAATTGTTGAGGCTGCACTTGAACAATCTGGTTTGCTAAAGGAACTCATCGACAGCACCGATCCTCAAGATGAAGTGCGCCTGGAAAACCTAAAGGAGCTTGTTGCGGTATCGATGGAGTACGAAGAAAGACCATTTGAAGAACTTGGCGAAGATGAAGAGATTTCTCTTGCAGGTTTCTTAGAAAAGGTTTCCTTGGTAGCAGATGCTGATGAAATTCCAGAGGGTGAAGATCATGGTGGAGTTGTGACAATGATGACGCTTCACACCGCTAAGGGTCTTGAATTTCCAACTGTTTTCTTAACAGGTATGGAAGATGGAACTTTTCCGCACTCTCGCACACTTGGTGAAAAAGATGAGATCGAAGAAGAACGACGTCTTGCATACGTTGGATTAACTCGTGCGCGCCAACGTCTTTATATTTCTCGAGCTGAATACAGATCTACTTGGGGTGCACCGAACTACAACCCACCGTCACGCTTTCTCGATGAAATTCCTGAAGAGGTAATCGAATGGCGTAATCAATCACGAACCTCTGTCTCTGCATCTCTGATTAAGAAATCCAGAACTGCCACTGCGCCTCCTCCACGGGCAACTGGAAAGAAGAGCGTTGCGATGGAGCTTGCTGTTGGTGAGCGTGTGTCACATGACACATTTGGGTTGGGCACCGTTGTCTCAGTAGCAGGGGCTGGCGATAAGGCTGAAGCGACAATTAACTTCGGCCAATATGGTGAGAAGCGTTTGCTGCTGCGTTATGCACCCGTAGAGAAGCTCTAGGATTACCCTTATTAGCGCATCAGAACTGAACTGATTGGAACCCCATTGGATCTCTTTGAATACCAAGCCCGCGACATCTTTGAAAAGCATGGCGTCCCTGTATTAGCTGCAAGCGTTGCAACAACTGCGGATGAGGCAGAAAAAGCTGCAGCCACTATTGGTGGAAAGGTTGTTGTTAAGGCACAGGTCAAGGTTGGCGGACGTGGAAAGGCTGGCGGAGTAAAGCTTGCCGAAAACCCACAGGATGCCCGCGAAAAAGCTGGCGCGATTCTTGGAATGGATATCAAGGGACACACAGTTCGCACAGTAATGATTGCAGCTGCTGCTCCAATCGAGTCCGAGTACTACTTGGCAATTTTGCTGGATCGTTCTAACCGAACATTTCTTGTAATGGCATCTGTTTCAGGTGGAATGGATATTGAAGAAGTTGCACACACCGCACCTGAAAAGCTGGCAAAGATTCCAGTATCTGCAGTTGATGGCATCTCTCTTACAAAGGCAAAAGAAATAGTTGCAGCCGCGCAATTCCCAGCAGATGTTGCTGATCAAGTTGCTGATGTTTTGCTCAAGCTGTGGGATGTTTTCCAGGGCGAAGATGCAACCCTTGTTGAAGTTAACCCATTGGTCAAGACCAAGGATGGCAAAGTAATCGCACTTGATGGCAAGGTCACTCTTGATGACAACGCAGACTTTCGTCAACCAGATCATGAAGCGCTAGTTGATCAAGCTGCAGAAAATCCACTAGAAGCTGCAGCTAAGGAAAAAGGACTCAACTACGTAAAGCTTGAAGGCGAAGTAGGAATTATCGGAAATGGTGCAGGTCTTGTAATGAGCACTCTTGATGTGGTTGCTTACGCGGGAGAAAAGCATGGCGGAGTTCGCCCAGCTAACTTCCTTGATATTGGCGGCGGCGCATCTGCTCAAATCATGGCTGATGGTCTTTCAATTATTCTCGGCGACAAAGATGTAAAGAGTGTATTTGTAAATGTGTTTGGCGGAATCACTGCATGTGATGCTGTTGCAAACGGAATCGTTCAAGCACTCGAGTTACTTGGCCCTAAGGCAACTAAGCCAATCGTGGTGCGCCTTGATGGCAATAATGTTGTTGAAGGACGAGCAATTTTGGCTCAAGCTGCACACCCACTAGTTGAGCAGGCAGACACAATGGATGGAGCAGCAAATCGCGCTGCAGAATTGGCGGCGAAGTAATGTCTATTTTTATCAATGATGCCAGCAAGGTAATTGTTCAGGGAATGACTGGTTCTGAAGGAACCAAGCACACCAGTCGTATGTTGGCTTCAGGCACAAAGGTTGTCGGCGGAGTAACACCAGGTAAGGGTGGGCAGGTCGTTGATATTGACGGTCACCAACTTCCGGTGTTTAACACTGTGGCAGAAGCAATGTCTGCAACGGGTGCGAATGTTTCAGTTGTGTTCGTACCACCAAAGTTTGCAAAAGCTGCGGTGATTGATGCAATTGATGCAACCATGCCACTAGTTGTTGTCATCACTGAAGGAATTCCAGTTCATGATTCTGCAAGTTTTTATACATATGCCCAAACAAAGGGAACAACGCAGATTATCGGACCTAACTGTCCAGGATTGATTAGCCCAGGAAAATCAAATGTTGGAATTATTCCTGCAGATATCACTGGCTCAGGTCCTATTGGTTTAGTTTCAAAGTCCGGAACTCTTACTTATCAAATGATGTATGAGCTTCGTGACATCGGATTTAGTACAGCAGTTGGAATTGGTGGCGATCCTGTTATCGGAACAACACACATCGATTGCCTACGTGCATTCCAAGATGATCCAGAGACAACTGCGATTGTGATGATCGGTGAAATTGGTGGAGATGCGGAAGAGCGAGCAGCTGCATTTATCGCAGAGTATGTAACTAAGCCAGTGGTTGGTTACGTTGCAGGCTTTACCGCTCCAGAAGGAAAGACCATGGGTCACGCAGGTGCAATTGTTTCTGGTTCTACAGGAACTGCCCAAGGCAAAAAAGATGCTTTAGAAGCTGCCGGTGTAAAGGTCGGCCAAACACCAAGTGAAACCGCGCGTTTGTTACGCGCAATCATGGGTCGATAACAATGTTGACGCGAGTACTTGGTGCTGCATTGCCCCAAGTCTTGCGTAGCGTTGCATGGCTTTTACTTCCAACTTCATTCATAGCACTACTTGCATGGGCAACCGCAGGCAGTGCAACAGGTAATACGGGAGACCCACTTCGAGCGGCATTGTGGATTTGGATTGGTGCGCATTCGATTCCATTTGATTTATCCCTTCCACCATCTGGTTTAGCGGGGCATCTTTCATATCTTCCCTTGGGTGCCTTGATCTTTCCGGTTTTAGCAATTCGAAATGGTGTGGCCCGCACAATCGAACGTTTGGATAATGACAGTTCATTAGTTGGTCCAGCACGCGCTGCATTTGCAGTGATCTACACATTGTGTGCTTTGGTTGCCTCTTTTTTCTCCAAGACTGACTCAATTCGTCCAGTCTGGTACTTCGCATTGATTTATGTTTTGCCATTCACATTGTTATGTGCGGCCACAGTTGGAAGACGAGTTGCCCTAAGCCAAGGATTTTTATATGGCTCACGCATTATTGCTTTGTTGCTAGGAATCTCTTCGATTGTTTTCGGAACACTATTGCTACTAAACATCTCAGTGGTCAAGAATTTAACAACTGTTTTGCAACCAGGAATCTTTGGCGGCTTTCTTTTGCTACTACTCAACATTTTATATATACCTAATGCCGTGGTTTCTACCTTGGCGTACTTTTCAGGTATCGGTTTTGCAGTTGGTTCGGGAACTCTGGTTTCGCCAACTTCCTTTAGATTGAACAAGATTCCCGCAATGCCATTGCTAGGTGCGCTGCCAGAAAACAAATCACTGATCGCTCTTATCGGAGTCCTAGTTATTGTTGCGGCAGGCGCACTTTTGGTAACGTGGACAATCGCCCTCAATCAACGGGTCCTTGTTCAAAGTTATATCGTCGCGGTGTTACTTGCCGCATTTGTCGGGTATTCAGGTAGCGGCGCTTTGATTACCGATGCAATGTCTGCAGTTGGTGTCTCCACCTGGAAATTCACTCTGGCCATTGCTGTTCAACTTGGCCTTGGAGCAGCATTAGCAATTTATCTACCGAGATTTATAAAACGAAGATGAAGAAAGAGTTTCAAAGAGCGCTGGTAAGTGTTTATGACAAAGGTCGGTTGATCGAATTTGGCACAGCTCTTCATTTAGCCGGGGTAGAAATTCTTTCAACGGGATTAACTGCCAAAAATTTGGTTGATGCCGGAATACCAGTGACAGAGGTAAGTCAGTACACGGGCTTTCCCGAAATCATGGATGGCCGCGTCAAAAGTTTGCACCCCCGAATCCACGCTGGAATCTTGGCTGATCAAAACAATCCAGAGCATCTTGATGCCATAGCTGCCTTAGATATCAAGCCATTTGATTTGGTAATCATTAATTTGTATCCATTTGCCCAGACAATCGCGGCAGGAGCTTCATTTCAAGACAGTGTGGAACAGATCGATATTGGCGGCCCAGCAATACTTCGAGGAGCTGCAAAGAATCACAGTTCCGTTGCGGTGATTTCTGACCCATCCCAGTACGACCGATTGCTTTCAGCTATTGGCAATGGTGGATTTACGCAGATAGAACGTCGTCAATTAGCAGTTGAAGCCTTTCGAACTACCGCTGAATACGATTTAGCAATCGCTACATGGCTGGCCCAATCTGATTCACATGAGCTACCTGATTGGTTTGGTCAGATTTGGAATCGCAAGAGCTCACTCCGCTACGGCGAAAATCCACATCAAAGTGCAGCGATTTACACAGGCGCAGATTCAGGAATTGTTAATGCACAGCAGCTCCATGGAAAAGAGATGTCTTTCAATAACTACACAGACGCAGACGCTGCTTGGCGTGCGGTACGCGATCATCGTGATCCTGCCGTTGCGATCATGAAACACGCCAATCCTTGCGGAATCGCTGTGTGTGCTTTGGGTGTTGCGGTTGCTTACCAACATGCACACGAGTGCGATCCAGTATCAGCATTTGGCGGCGTGGTTGCTGCCAATAGAAAAGTTGATCTTGCTATGGCCGAACCATTATCAAAAGTGTTTACCGAAGTTGTGATTGCACCTGATTATGATCAAGATGCTCTTGAGCTGTTAAAGAAAAAGCCATCTATCCGTATTTTGAAAGCTGAAATCACTGCTGCTGATCGTTTTGAAATGCGTCCAGTTTCTGGAGGAATTTTGTTGCAAGAGACAGATTTGATTAATGCAAATGGTGATTCACCAACACAGTGGAAACAAGTATGTGGTCCACAAGTTGATGAACAAGGCATGAAAGATCTCGAGTTTGCATGGAGAAGTATTCGCTCAGTTAAAAGCAATGCAATCATTCTTGCTTCGATGACAACTGCGGTCGGTATCGGCATGGGTCAGGTAAGTCGAGTTGACTCGGCACGTTTGGCGGTAGCTCGTGCAGGTGCACGTGCAAAGGGTTCAGTGGCAGCTAGCGATGCCTTTTTCCCATTTGCAGATGGCCTTCAAATTCTGATTGATGCAGGCATTACCGCGGTGGTCCAACCTGGTGGCAGTGTGCGTGATGAAGAGGTCATCGCTGCGGCAAAGGCGGCAGGAATAGCGATGTTTTTCACCAATACTCGACATTTCTCTCACGCATAACTGAGTCGATAGGCTTAGAACATGAGCGCGCAGATACTAGATGGCAAATCATTAGCCTCGACCATAAAAGCCGATTTAGCTATTCGAGTAGCTGCGCTTAAATCAAAGGGAATCACACCAGGTCTTGGAACTGTATTAGTCGGAGATGATCCTGGATCAATTTCATATGTCAATGGAAAACATCGAGATTGCAAAGAAGTAGGAATCAACTCAATTCGATTTGATCTTCCAAATAATGCAACAGAGAAGGATGTTTTGGCTGCAATCGCAGATTTGAATGCTGCCAAAGAATGTACGGGCTACATCGTTCAACTTCCATTGCCACAAGGGATCAACACCCAAAGAATTCTTGAAGCAATAGATCCCGGTAAAGATGCAGATGGATTACATCCATTTAATTTAGGTCGTCTGGTTTTAGGTTATGAGGCTCCGCTACCTTGTACTCCTAGAGCAATTGTTGCACTGCTAGATCACTACAAGATTTCAACGCAAGGCGCAGATATCACTGTGATAGGTCGCGGCTTAACTGTTGGCCGCCCATTGGGATTATTGCTTACCCGTAAACAAGAGAATGCAACTGTAACTCTGACTCATACAGGAACAAAGGATTTAACTCTGCATACGAAAAGAGCCGACATTGTTGTCGCAGCAATCGGTCAGTCACATTTTTTGAAAGCAGAAATGATCAAAGAGGGTGCAGTAGTAATTGATGTCGGAATTTCTAGAACTGCAACTGGTTTAGATGGCGATGTGTGTCCCGGTGTTTATGAAAAGGCAGCATATGTTTCTCCAATGCCTGGGGGAGTAGGACCAATGACTCGTGCAATGTTGCTTACAAATGTGGTTGATGCATGCAGCTAAACAATCGAATGCTTGGCCTTATTAGTTATGGCCTAGTCCTTACTGGCGTGGTTTTAGGCGTTCTTGGGGCGGTGCGAGGCGGATCACTTTTTATCGCCGTTGGAACCGCTGGCATAGCTCTGAAATCAAGAGATTTTCGTCGCATTGAGTTTTATCTTCCGCTTGCGTTAGCAATTGCACTTTTTGCGCTGGCAATTGCCCTTCCTCGCGGGCGGTAGAGTTGCCTCATTCGCAATTAGCCATGAATGGAGTCACGATGGGTGGCAAAGTCACTGTAGTCGGTGCAGGTTTTTACGGTTCAACAACAGCTCTTCGCTTAGCTGAATATGATGTTTTCGATACCGTAGTTTTAACTGACATCCTTGAAGGAAAGTCAGAAGGTTTGGCTCTGGACATGAATCAGTCTCGTTCGATTGAAGGATTTGAGACAAAGCTTATTGGCGCAACAACAACTCCCGAAGGTGCTGGCTACGAAGCCACTGCAAATTCAGATGTAGTTGTGATTACTGCAGGTCTTCCTCGCAAGCCGGGCATGAGCCGTATGGATTTAATCGGGGTTAACGCTGGCATCGTTCGTGGTGTTGCTGAAAACATCGCAAAGCATTCTCCAAATGCTGTCATCATCGTGGTTTCAAATCCTCTGGATGAAATGACCGCATTGGCACAGATTGCTACTAACTTTCCAAAGAATCGCGTAATGGGTCAGGCAGGAATGTTGGACACTGCGCGCTTTACCAACTTCGTTGCAGAAAAGCTCGCAGTAAAGGTGGGATCTGTTAAGACGCTGACACTTGGTTCACATGGAGACACAATGGTTCCGGTCCCAAGTCGTTGCACAGTCGATGGCAAGCCACTGAGCGATCTTCTCTCACAGGTAGAGATTGCCGACCTTGTTGATCGCACACGAAACGGCGGAGCCGAAGTTGTTGCACTTCTTAAAACAGGTTCTGCTTACTACGCACCATCTGCTGCTGCAGCACGTATGGCAAAAGCAGTTATCGAAGATTCTGGCGCGGTTATGCCAGTGTGTGCTTGGGTTGATGGCGAGTACGGAATTTCTGGTGTCTATCTTGGTGTTGAAGCCGAGATTGGTCGTTCAGGGGTGAAAAAGGTTGTTGAAGGCGCATTAACTGATTCAGAAGTTGCGGCGCTTAAAGAGGCCGCTGAAGCGGTTCGTGCAAAGCAAGCTGATGTTCAGACACTGTAATTAACAAGGCACTTAAGTAATTTTCAAAAGTTGATAAAGGGGAGACTATGGGCAAAATCAAAGTAACGGGTACTGTCGTCGAACTCGATGGCGATGAAATGACACGCATCATGTGGCAGTTCATTAAGGATTCATTGATCCTTCCTTACTTGGATGTAAACCTCGAGTACTACGACTTGGGTATGGAACACCGTGATGCAACCGATGATCAAGTAACAATTGATTCAGCACGCGCAATCCAAAAGCATGGCGTTGGAATCAAGTGCGCAACCATTACTCCGGATGAGGCACGTGTTGAAGAATTCGGACTAAAGAAGATGTGGAAGTCTCCTAACGGAACTATCCGCAACATTCTTGGTGGTGTGATCTTCCGCGAACCAATCATCATTAGCAATGTGCCACGTTTGGTTCCTCACTGGACCAAGCCAATTGTGATCGGCCGTCACGCATTTGGTGATCAGTACCGTGCAACAGACTTTAAAGTTCCGGGTCCAGGAAAGCTGACGATTTCATTTGTTCCTGAAGATGGTTCTGCTCCGATTAACACAGAAGTTTTCAACTTCGAATCTTCAGGTGTTGCAATGGCGATGTACAACGTCGATGATTCAATTCGCGACTTTGCTCGCGCATCATTGAACTACGGCTTGCTCCGTAAGTTCCCTGTATACCTTTCAACAAAGAACACAATCCTTAAGGCTTACGACGGTCGCTTCAAGGATATTTTCGAAATCATCTACCAAGCAGAGTTCAAGACTCAGTTTGATGCAGCAGGTATTTGGTACGAGCACCGCTTGATCGATGACATGGTTGCCATGTCGTTGCGTATGGAAGGTGGATATGTCTGGGCTTGTAAGAACTACGACGGCGATGTTCAATCTGACACCGTTGCGCAGGGCTATGGCTCACTTGGTTTGATGACTTCTGTTTTGATGACACCAGATGGAAAGATTTGTGAATCAGAGGCAGCTCACGGAACTGTGACACGTCACTACCGCGATCACCAGGCAGGTAAGGCGACATCTACCAACCCAATCGCTTCAATCTTTGCTTGGACTCAGGGTCTTGCGCACCGTGCGAAGTTGGATAACAACCCAGAGCTTGCAAAGTTCTGTGCAACTCTTGAGCGCGTATGTATTGAGACTGTTGAGCAAGGAAAGATGACAAAGGATTTGTCACTTCTGATCTCAAAGGATGCGCCGTACCAAACAACTCAAGAATTCTTGAACTCAATTGATGAGAACTTGAAGAAGGCAATGGCGTAAAGCATTAGAAATAAGCAGTAAAAAACCCGCGGTAGCCAATGGCCACCGCGGGTTTTTACTTTAATTACTGTTAAACGCGCTCACCTGTTGTTGAGTTGAACAAGTGAACAGATCCCTTAACCGCTTCGACCGTGATTGTGTCACCTGGCTTTGGAGGGTTCTTTGGATCCCAGCGAACAATTACTTGTGCGCCTTCATCCGTTGCATTTGCAAACTTAACGTTGGCATCAGCTGGCTTTCCGTAAACAAAAGCATCTGAACCAAGCTCTTCAACAACTTCAACAAGAACATGGAAGCCCTTTGATGATGGTGTAAAGCCTTCTGGGCGAACACCAACAGTTACCGCTGTTCCGGCAGATGCAGGAACATCGATTGCTAGATCTCCAAGCATTGCCTTACCACCGCTAACTGGTGCGATAAGTAGGTTCATAGCAGGTGAACCAATGAAACCTGCAACGAAAGCATTTGCTGGGTTGTCATAAAGATTACGAGGAGTATCAACTTGCTGTAGCAAGCCATCCTTAAGAACAGCAACACGATCGCCCATGGTCATAGCTTCAACCTGGTCGTGCGTTACATACACTGTGGTGATTCCAAGACGACGCTGCAATGCAGCGATCTGTGTACGAGTTGCTACACGCAACTTCGCATCAAGGTTAGATAGTGGTTCATCCATAAGGAAAACCTGTGGCTCGCGAACAATTGCGCGGCCCATTGCAACGCGCTGACGTTGTCCACCTGAAAGTGCCTTTGGCTTGCGCTCTAGGTATGGCTCGAGGTCAAGCAACTTTGCAGCCTCTCGAACACGACGCTCGCGTTCTTCCTTTGGAGTTCCTGCGATTTTTAATGCGAAGCCCATGTTTTCTGCAACTGTCATGTGTGGATACAGTGCATAAGACTGGAACACCATCGCAATATCGCGATCCTTTGGTGCAACATTTGTTACATCGCGATCGCCAATAAGAATGCGCCCACCATCGATCTCTTCAAGTCCTGCCAACATACGAAGTGATGTTGACTTACCGCAACCTGATGGTCCAACAAGAACTAAAAACTCTCCATCATTAACAGTGAGATTTAGTTTGTCGACTGCAGGTGCAGTTGTTCCTGGGTAGATACGTGATGCGCCATCAAAAACTACTGATGCCATGAGATTGCTCTCCTTCTCCGGGCAGGTACGTGCCCGACGGTCCGAGGATGAAGGTGATGGCCGGTTGGCCAACGGGGCAAGATTACGCATAAACCCTGCGTAAGGGAAGATCTG
>Ga0222712_10002191_pt1 | contig 22759 bp, 41 predicted proteins | sample C33_657DmetaG_FD_165043 | JGI IMG/M metagenome (GOLD analysis project Ga0222712, IMG submission 165043) | Estuarine water microbial communities from San Francisco Bay, California, United States - C33_657D | ecosystem: Environmental > Aquatic > Marine > Unclassified | place: USA: California... | reverse complement strand
GGTGTCCATAATCATCTTTACACAATCCTTCACTCTTCATCAACTCACATACCGAATCCCAACGGCAATCAATCACTCCATCAAATCCTATAAAGATATCCGAATCAAACCCATCCAATAGCGGGCTGGCTCTATGATTTTGGTGTAAGGGTATGTAATTAAAAAATAGATGTGGTATCCCATTCCCCCTTAACCAATAGTGGAGTAAGTACATATAGTGTAAGGTTTCTTCACTCGCTATCGGTTCTCCTTTAGGGAAAAATTGGGTTTCAAAATGGTTTACAAAATGGATTTGCCCATCTTCACTTTGGTGTCTCCTTCTATTAGGATGTGTCCATTGTATTATGACCAACTCCGGCTTCCTTCCCTCATTCATTAGGGATTGTACCGAATTTAGTGTAGTATGAAGTATCCTATCGTTTCCACCACCATTCCTCGCATCATTTATTAGTTGTAAGTGAGGAAGGAGGGCACTCTTTAACCTCTCCCCCCAAACGGGCTCGCTTCCACTTTTATAGGAATAAGAGCATCCATTAATGTATAGTATCATACTTCATTCGGTTTATTATATCTCTAAGCTGAATACACAATTCGTATTCCTCTATGGCTATCATACTTTCCAATAGCCTTTCTAACTGAATTATTTTTTGCTTCCGCTCATTAGGTGATTTAACTTCCATTCCAATTCGTTTAATTTTTGTACTACATCGATTCCATCTATTTCGGCCGATTGAGCTGTGATAGGCCCATTGATTCGGAGGGCGGAGCCTGTTATCGGCCCTCTTAGGTAAACCCAATTCGATTGTTGTACTACTAAGTTTCCCGTTATCGTTACACTCCCACTTATATCGAGGCCACCTTCGGTTATCCATTGTGGATTGTTTATCGCCGCTTCCGGCTTATGGGCTAAGAGGTAAGAATGGCCTTCACTATCAACAATTTCCCCCACATCGTTTCTATATAATCGTATTTCTTTCATATCAATTTTTGGTATCCCCACTTCCACATATCATCCTTTACCCAACACTCTACACTTTCTTTTAATTCTCTGTGGTTCTGTAATAAGTATGAAACCCTCTCTCTCAACTCCACTCTATGGTGTCCCGCCACATTTCTCTTCGATTGTAAATACAACCCCCAAAAGTGGTGTCCATCCCACCCCTCAAAAGGTAATATCTCTCCCCAATACGGTGGAGGTTCGGTTATTATTCTATCCACTCCTCTTGGTTGTACGGCTCCCCTTTTCCAATCTCCCCACTCTATTATTTCCTTTTCGATTTCTTCCACCTTCCAAACCTTATCAATAGGGATGGATTCGGTTAGGGAACTGGCTCTCATTAGATGTGTATTCTCTTCTCCTTCACCTTCCCAACACTTATCCATCCACTCCCCTAACGATTCGATGATATCTTCATCACACTCCCACTTTGTTGGGGATGTTATAAGGTGATGATGTAGAAATCCACTAAGGAATCTATCGTATGGATTTCTCACTATTAAGGTGGTTTCTCCCTCACCCATTTCCGTCTTCAATTCCAATCCCTTCATCCCACAATATAAGGTGATTACCCATTCCCATAGGGTACTTCCCCCTTTTGGAAGGAGTAGGAGGTTTTGATTTAAGAAATTTAAGCTTTTCATACTTTATCGATTATAAGTATTCCACTATTAATCCAACTTTCTCTTACCGAGATCTGGTTTTCTTTACATACTCCTTTAACTATCGATTTCATACCTTCCGAATTTCCGGTAATAATTTCTAATGGAGTTCGATGTTGATTAAGATATATCCAATTAAGGATTTGGTCTTTAACCTCATCTCTTCTCTTTTGGTGACAATCATAAATTGGTTTGCCTTTCATTCGCCAACTGAGTATTATATCCTAAGATTTGTGTATCTCTTTCTACCCATTTCTTAATCTCTTCTCCTATTTCGGGATAATGGGTATTTACTTTGATTTTTAATCGAATACTATCTCCCCTATGGTGTCCACCATCTAATCCCTTTTTAACTAAATGATATGTTCCAATAAAAAAATGTAAATCCCATCCCTCAAACTCTAATCCTAAGTCACCTATCAACCCTAAATAGTTAGTAAGAGTGTTAGGTAGAATAAGAGGAAGTTGCGATTGGTAATCCAAATTAGATGAAATATCCTTAATCATTCCCGCTTCTTCTATTTGTGGGTGAATGAATTCTATTTGGTGAAATTTAATTTTTCTACCACTATACAAACCTTCGGATTCTAAAATAAAGGATTGCCTTCCATAGTGTAAATCAATATCACCTTTACTCTCGCTATCCTTACAATAGGTTAAAAATTGCCACAACTCATCTATAAGTTGTGGATTGGGTTTGGTTTCCCAATCGTAATCGGTTTCCCATTTTTCTAAAAGATTCTTTTTCCAACTTAAACGATGTAGAAATCCACTATAAAATCTATTGATTGGATGTCTTACAACGGCTACAATATCACCATCTCCCAACTCATCACTAATTTTAATGCCTTTCCAATTACAAAAGGATTTAAGTGTCAATGATAATAGAGTACTACCACCCTTATTAAACATTAGAAGTGTTTTGTTTGTATCTATTATCTTAATGTGTTTCATAAACTATCAATAAATCTTATCCGAAAATTTTTTTCGGATTTAGGACTAAGGGAGAACGATTACCCCCAACCCCCGCCCCTTCAAACGGCTATTGTTGTGAGTTATCCCAAACCCTCTTCGAATTTAAATCCTTCTCCATCTTTAAGGGATATCTCTATCTCATATATACTACCCTTATCAAAATGGTATTCACAATCGTTGATTTCACTATCCCAATACAATTCGTAAAGGTCTAACTCTTCCCCTTGCTCCTCTGATAGTTCGGGTGTGAAATCACTTGCTATAATTTCGGTAGAACCATCACTCATATCCTCGCCAATAAAAGAGAATTGAGATAAGTCTGATGAACCGATATGCCCTAATGGTAAATTCTCTAATGCTTCAATTAACGAATCTACCCCATACACATCATACCCCAAATTAGCCCATTTCCAATTAGTATCCGCTTCTAAATTAAAGTCACTACCTTCATAATTACCATAGTGTGTAGTGTATTCAACTAATGACCATTTTGTAAGTGAAAGGAGTATTGAATCTATATTATCCTTTTCTTCTTTTAATTTTGTAACAAATTCTGCCTGTTTTTGTGAGATGTTTTGCATATTAACTGTTTTGATAATCCTTTACTATTGTGTCCAATACTGAAACAAAATCTTTAACACTACGAAAGTATTTTAGGTAAACCATCTTTCGTATTACATTTCCATCTTTCCCCCATGCCCATACTTCATAGATATATCTCCCCTCTCCAATCGGCTTTCTTTCTAACTGAATTGAAAAAGTGTGTTTATTATTTCCAATAATCTTCCCTATGATTTTAGTAACTTCAAATTGATATTGGTATTCACCAACCAACTCATATTTAGTTACAACCCAATCATCATACAAAATAGCACCAACAATTTTGTCCAAATTGTTTATTACTAACATTAGTTCTTAATTTTTTTTAACTATTTCACTATATAAAGATTCTGCTAACAATTCATTATATTTTACTAACATGTGATTTGAATAATGATTATCAATTTTAGTTATATTATCTTCAAAATCTATGTAGTAAGTTATATATTTCTTTTCAAAATAGAATTTTTTATCAACATATAAAGGTCTATTTGAATCCACATTGAACACATATATTTTAGTGCCAAACTTATCAAAATGTTGAAATAATGTATTTAAAATCGTTGCTCTTCTTTTCATAAAATCATTATCGTATTTTAATATAAACTTTATGATTTCATCAAACATTTCCTTATAATCTTTATCTATCTGCATTCCAGGATACCAACTTAAATTCTCATTTATGAAAAATCTTTCGTTATATGTTATACCAACTATCAAATAATCAAGTGGATTATTTGGATATAATGGTAGAACTTTTTTAATAAGTTGTTCCTCAATTAAATGGTCTATACCACAACCGCCCTCAGCATAATTCTTATAAAAACTATCATAATCATTTCCGTATAGTTTTTCGGCTAATAATCTATGCCATTGTAATGGTAGTGGTAATCGTTTTGATGTAATAATATCTATTTTTTTATAATCTTGTAAATACGAATCACCACAAAAACAAATCATTACTCTCCGATTTTCAAAAGGGATTTATAATCAAAACTTCTCCAACCTTCTTTATCTAAATCCCAAACCATAATTAGGTCGGTATTTGTTGTGGTAGGCTTTTCAACCACTTCATTAGTTGTCTTAGGCCTCTTTTCCTCTGGTATTGAATCAAATGATTTTGTACATCTCATAATCCTTTCAGTACCATCTTTTTTCTTAAATGTTACCACTACTTCACCATCTTTTAAGTTTTCTACTAATTCTTCCTTTGTCATAATTTATTCTTCTTTAATTTGATTTTCCAATGATTCAATATCAATTTCATTTTCTTCCGCCTCTTCTTTCATCCTCAATCCATCTGCAGCAACTGCAAATCCAACAATATAACCTGCAATCCAACTATCCTTATCTAATCCACTTCCAAAATCAAAATCACCTTTAGCAACATCGGTTACATTCTCAATCCATTGAATCTTTTCTTTTATTGAATCAATCTTTGTTTGTTTTGCCCATTTACCCATATTATTTACAGGTTCCATAGCAATTGCTTCCTGTAATTGTAAACGATAACTTTTTTCTAAATCCATACTATACTATTTTAATTTTTAATCTCCTACTTTGTAACTTCAACATATATTCCTCTAATTTTTCAACTCTTCCCTCTTTCAGAACACATTTTCCTGTGTTGTGAACGATTAATGCACATTGTTCTGCCTGATAGATGTTATATCCACAAATTTTCATAAGTGAATCTATAACATTATCAAAACTATTCACATTATCATTATAAAGAATTAGCTTTTTCTTAGTCGATTTCATTCATTCTATTTTCTAACCATATCAATCGTTCTTCTAACTCCTTATCTTTCTTATTCCATAGAGCTCTAATCTTTTTCCCCAACTCCATATCATTTGTTTCATCTTTAATTATAGATGATTCTATTCTAAGAAATTTTCTATCTTCTAATGCCATCTCTTTCATTTGTCTACAATATAACTTTTTTTGTTCTTCAGATTGCTTACTCATATTAAATGTGGTTTCGCTTCAGTTATTCCTGCTGTCGTAACTTCAACATAATCTGGTTTAAATTCATATAGATTATTTGCTCCTGCATAACTAAGGGCAGATTTTACTCCATCTATTAACCCATTAACTATAAACTTTACACCACCCTTATATGGAACAACAGTACTTTCACCTTCAACATTTCTCAATTGTTGATTATGTGTAAGTTTGGTTTCCAAAGATGCTGCTCCTCTATATCTTTTATATAATCCATTTGGTTTTTCTATGATTTGACCAGGTGCTTCATCAGTTCCCGCTAAAAGTGAACCCAACATAACATTGGATGCTCCTATTGCCAATGCCTTTGCTATATCACCGCTAGTTCTTATCCCACCATCGGCCATAACGGGTGTCTGTGAAACATTTAGCACATTTTGTAACGATGTAACATTAGGAATACCAAATCCAGTCTTAATCCTAGTTGTACATAATGAACCACCTCCAATTCCAACTCTCAAACCATCGGCTCCTGCCTTTTCTAAATCTAAAGCCGCTTCCGCAGTTGCTATATTACCAGCTATGATATCGGTAGTATCTTTAAGATTCTCCTTACACCATTCAATCATTTGTATTACATTCTTATGGTGACCATGTGCAACATCAATCAATAACACATTTGCCCCATTTTCAACTAATGCCTTAGCTCTTTCTTTATCTTCAGGTTGAACTCCTATCGCTGCCATAATTGGTACATAAGGTTGCTCAGCGTGCCAATCATCATACATCACTCCCCAATCTTCAAATGGGCCACCGAATCCTTCTCCATAAATTCGATAGAATAGATTTCTTACAATCTTTCCCTGTTCTTCAATACTCATAAAACGATGAATACATCCCACTCCACCTAATGTAAACATTTTGTAAGCCATTTCTTCTCCACATATAGTATCCATAGGAGAAGCAACTATCGGATTCAATAATCCATATCTTCTACTTAACAATGTTCTGAGTTGAATGTTTTGCCTAGAAGATACTTCTGAATAGGCAGGTACTAATTGGATATCATCGTAAGTTAATGCTCTCATCATATAAATCGATTCATATTTAAAATTAAGGAATTATCATATCCCAACCATTTACTTTCGTTAGCGATAATTTCATTTATCTTATTAAGGGATTCTACACCCTCTTTAATTTTTCCCAATCTTTCCAACATCCCCTTATATAAATTATTGTGATGTGGTAATTTCTTTATATTTGCTCCAACAAAATTATATAATAATATAGAAAACATTTTCTCAAACTTTGTTTTATTACTATGTAACTCACTAATTAACCCAAAGGAATTTTTATAATATAAATGCTCAGATAAGTCTTCCAACATTTTATAATTTGTATTATCAGTTTGGGTAAAAGCGTTTATCATAAGAGCTTCATAATTTCTTTCAAACTTTTCTATTTGAATAATGACAAGTTCACATCCCTTAAAAAATCTTTTATCGTATCTAAAGTTTTGAAACTCAAACATAGAATTTTCTCTATCGTTTAGATAGTTATTAATCTTAACTAATTCCCAGCTCTGAGGAAGAAGATGCATATCATTCGATTCCATAATTTGCAATGTGATATTATTAGCAAATTGCACAAACTCCTCCAATGGATATTTATCAATCTTTGAGCGTATATCAAATGTATTCACCCAATAAAAAGAAGTAATCATTCTTTCTAATGGATTACGAACAAAGAAATAAATCTTTGGCTTCTTCTCATAAACTTTAATAATAAAATCAATATAATCAACATGTGCGGTTGAGGAAGACTCAAAAGGAAATTCTAAAAATAATACTAGGTTTTTAATCCAATTTTCAAAAATTGTACTACCCGATTTGTTAAAAAATACAATCAGTAAATTAATTGTTGGTATGTAGATAAATCTCATTTAGTATGTAGTTGTTGCCCTTAATCCACTATACTCACATATAGTTTGGTTAATAAAAGGTAATATCGCCAATTCTTTTGCTTTTGCCTCAACCATTATATCAACATCTATTCCATAAGTGTTGGGTAAGTTATTAATATAATCTGAATGAGCCTGCGGTTTTTCTTTTGGATTGTTTTCGTGCAATGCCTTCGATTCAGAATAGTGAACCTCTTGCTTAATACCTTCAGGCCATGTTGTAGCCGCTAACTTTAATGCCTGCTCTTCTGAAAGGTCTCCTGTACAAAACTGATGGTGATGGTAATCAAATACAATTGGAATACCAATCTTTTTGTGAATGTACATTAAGTCTTTTACTGAATACATTGAAGCCTTATCATCATTCTCCACTGTCAATCGTTTGCGTACCGATGGAGAACACTTCATAAAGTTCTCACAAAATCTATCCATTGCACTTTGTTTATCTCCATACACTCCATTACAATGTATATTGATATTGTTGAATGGAGTTTTAGATAACCCCATCATATCGAATATCTTTGAGTGTAACTCCAAATCTGCAATTGCATTGTTTACAACACTTTCATTAGGTGATGTTAATACAACGAATGGGCCTGGATGAGAGTTAATTCTCATACCCCAAAACTTAGCGAAATCACCTGCTTTCTTTAACTCACTTTTGATTTCGGTATAATCTTTTAATTGTGTAATATCAATATGGTCGCCCCACGGAATGATAGTAGATGAAAGACGGAATAACATAATACCATTCATTCTATTCCATTCCAATATCTTTATGATATCTTTAGAATTAGCCAACGCCAATTCAGATACATAATCTAACCCTTTAGCTTCAAATGTTCTTTTAATCATAGCACGATTAGTGGTAACATTTTTACCCATACTCATATTGATACAGGCATATCCTAAATTTGGTTTATTTTCTCTCATATTACAAATATACGAAAAAAGAGTTGATTTAACAAGCCTTTAAATCTGACTTAACATCCTGTTTAACTTTTTCTAAATAGATCATTCTTTCGTTATGCGAAACAAATGGTACACTCCAAAACTGACGTGTCTTTGTTTTGAACCACCCAAAGACAAAAGAATATACACCCATAACTAACCTTAACTTAACTGAATTAAGATACAATGTAAGTACAGGCAAAGCGGGTGCTCCATGTGTAAGGTAGGTTCTAACCTTTTTATGTTTAAGTAAAGGTTTAGGATATCCGTATATTTTTGTAATGGGTATAAACTTATATGCAAATCCAGGTGTAAACACTTCATCAAAAAATGTTTCCAAGCGTGGAGTTAATCTAAACCACCAAACAGGAGATATAAAGTAAATCCTATCTGTCCATGTAATTAAATCCTTACACTTTTGAATCAATTCAGTTCTTGGTCTGGCAAATGAACTCCTATATAAATCAATTACTTCAACTGATTCACCATTTTTTTCTAATTCATCCTTTATTGTTTTGAAGATACCATTATAACAAAATGATTCCTCATTTGGATGAGAAACAACTATTAGATTTCTCATTTCTCTATTAGTTTTTTTATTTCTCCATATGATTTTACTGAAGGTAGCCCACTATATTTACAATACAATTCTTCTCTTTGTTCTTCTAACTTTTCAATTACTTCTGATGGGAAATATATACCATCACTTTCCATATCAGATATTGTTCTACTTACGGCTTTATGTATAATTTTCTTTTGCTCTTTTGGAAGTGAATCATCTTCAAACAATTTAGCCATAAGATTAAAAAGTGCAGCTCTCGGCCCACCTTCTTTGCCTGAATTACTGTAGGTTACTGCATCCACATCCTTTATTGCTCTATATATTCCTACAAAAAATACAATAAATAAAGTTACAATTATGGATGTTAAAATGTATAAATCTAAATTATCCATATTATTTTTTTGTTTTTGAGTTTACATAATTTAAGAGTGCCAAAATTGTTGGTGGCCACAAGCCAATAAAAATTGCTTTATTTACATTATTTTGAACTAAGTAGTAATACTCCGATACGAAGATTAAAAATACTGCGAATACTAAGATTAGTATCTCTGATGTTTTTATGTTTTTCATTTTTATTTATTTTAATTTCTATCTATTAATGCTTCTACTAATACCCAACCTAAGAACATAATACCAATAGGTAAATTGACTGAATACCATAGTCCAACTGCTAATCCTACACCTATAACTGTCTTTATTCCCTTTAATCCATCTTTAATGGTTCGTTTGTACCAATAATCAAAATACGGTCTCATTATATAATTTTTAGTTACTACAAATATACGAAAAAAGGCTTGAATTACCAAGCCTTTTTCTTATTATTTTACCTATTTTTGAGGGTTTAGAATCCCATTTGAGGGGGCATCTGAGGGACTGAATCCTTTTCTTCTTTCTTTACACCTACCACACATTCAGTAGTAAGAAGAAGGGAAGCAATCGATGCAGCATTCTCTAATGCCAATCTAGTAACCTTCGTTGGGTCAATGATACCAGCCTCTACCAAATCCTCAAACTTTTCAGTTCTAGCATTATATCCATAATTACCTTCACCATTCTTTACATCATTGATTACAACCTCAGCACTTCCACCACCATTTTGAACGATAGTTCTTAAAGGTGATTCGATTGCCTTATGAACAATATTGATACCAGTATTGTAATCACCCTCATTTGTCAACTCTAAGTTTTCCAATGCCTTTTGTGCTCTAATTAGGGCAACTCCACCACCAGCAACGATACCTTCTGCTACCGCTGCTCTTGTTGCGTGCAATGCATCATCTACTCTATCTTTCTTTTCTTTCATCTCTACTTCGGTTGTTGCACCGATGTAAAGAATTGCCACACCTCCACTTAATTTAGCTAATCTTTCTTGCAACTTCTCTTTATCATAATCAGAAGTTGTTTTTTCGATTTGGTTCTTAATCAATTGAATACGGGCTTTGATATCATCTCCACTACCCTTACCATTGATGATAGTTGTAGTTTCTTTATCGATGTTAATCTTTTCAGCAGTTCCCAACATATCCAATGTGGTTTTCTCCAAAGTTAAACCTTTCTCATCAGAGATTACGGTTCCACCTGTCAATACTGCAATGTCTTCCAACATCTCTTTTCTTCTATCACCGAAACCAGGTGCCTTTACGGCTGCAATCTTCAATGAACCTCTTAATTTATTTACAACCAATGCCGCTAATGCCTCACCATCAACATCTTCTGAAATAATCAATAGTGGTTTGTTAGTTTGTGCTGATTGTTCTAATAGAGGAAGAATTTCTTTAAGAGTTGAAATCTTCTTATCATATAGGAGAATGTATGGTGATTGTAATTCTGCTTCCATACTTTCCTGATTAGTTACAAAGAAAGGAGAAAGATAACCTCTATCAAACTGCATACCTTCTACGGTCTTCACTTCAGTTTCAGTTCCCTTTGCCTCTTCAACGGTGATTACACCATCTTTTCCAACTACATCCATAGCAGTTGCAATCATCTTACCAATCTCCGAATCGTTATTAGCGGATACGGTTGCTACTTGCTCAATTTCAGTATTAGTTGAAATCTTTTTAGAAATGTTTTGTAATTCACCCACTACAACCGATACTGCCTTATCAATACCTCTTTTCAAATCCATAGGATTAGCGCCAGCAGCCACATTCTTATATCCTAAGTTGTAGATTTCTTGTGCCAATACGGTTGCAGTTGTAGTTCCATCACCAGCTTGGTCAGCGGTTTTAGATGCAACCTCTTTAACCAATTGAGCTCCCATATTTTCAATAGGATTTTCCAACTCAATTTCTTTTGCTACGGTTACACCATCTTTTGTGATATGTGGTGCACCAAATTGTTTCTGAATGATTACATTTCTACCCTTTGGGCCTAATGTAGTTTTAACGGCGTTTGCTAACTTATCAACACCGGCTTTCAATTCATTTCTTGCTTCAGTGTCAAACTTAATAATTTTACTCATAAACTTTTTTGTTTTAATTTTAAAGGATTACAAAAATATCGGTTTCTTTTAATAGAAGGTATTTCTCACCTTCAATTTCAATTTCAGTTCCACTATACTTTCCGAATAGAACTGTATCCCCAACTTTCACAGTCATAGGTTCATCTCTTTTAGCACCTTTACCAACTGCTACTACTTCACCCCTTTGTGGTTTTTCTTGTGCGGTATCGGGAATGATAATACCTCCAGCGGTCTTTTCCGCTTTTTCTGCAGGTTTTACGATAACCCTGTCGTGTAATGGTTGTACATTTACGCTCATAATTTATTTTATTTTTTAGTTTTAGATTATATTACAATTCCTATACCACCAACCAAATAATGACAATTTGTCAGTATTTTGATTTGTGAATACAAATATACGAAAAAAATGTGAAATTACAAAATAATATTTTCAGTATATGCTTCTAAAATTTCTTCTCCTTTGCGAATATCTCTTAAAGCAATACCATCATTTGAAATGTTTGTGTTTCCTAAGTTAGGATATGAACTATTACAAAAACAAAATGAGTTGTAGAAGAAATTAAGACCGTTAAACAATCTAATTATTCTAAAACCATCTACCCTACTAATGTAATGTTTATCTATAATGTTTCGAACTTCTTCAGGCACTTCTAAAAATCTTCGGTTTTCTACTATATATAAACCACTATCATAGGGCCATTGTGGGAAAACTTCTTCACCAATTTGTATATCTTTTATAGCAAATACGCCGATACCATCTATTGGTGATTGGCGTAATTCAGTTTTTATATTATGTTTTAGGTGATGAAGGATTAACTCCATTTCCACACCTTTTTTATCACTTATCATTTTCTTTCTCTCCTACTAATTGATAGGCCTTCCATAGATTATTTTGGGCAGATGTTAATTTCTTTTCTATATCAGAATGGATTTCGGATAATGGATGCTCTATTAGATGATCTTGAATATTCATCATAACGATGTGAATTCTATCCATTAATTCTAAATAATGACCATCATTTATATTAGAATTCTTTTTTTGTTTCTTTGATGACATCTGATACTGATTTGGTTGGGTCACTTTTCATATTACGAAGTGCCCTTATTATAAATTCACTTATTTTATCTTTTTTTTCTAGTTTCCTAACCAACTCATTAAGGGTTAGCAAATCTTCATAGAATTTTCCCATATTAAATTCCTACGGATTTTAATTTTTGTTTTTCCATAAACTTTTGATATTCCTGCTTATACAAACCGCCATCATAATCATTAAATAGTAGATATATATTTCCATCTAATCCGACTTCGATTGCTATGAATCCAAATCCCTCACATATCATAGGTTTATAATAACCTTTTGGAATAGTTTCGGCTTCTGCTTCAATATCGAAATCGTATGGAAATTCGGTATCATATATCTCTGCCCATTGTTTACTAAAATCTGCCATATTTTTATTTGTATTTGTTTGTAATTTCTGTATAAAACGCTTCCGCTACTCTTCTATTATTTTCAACATTAAAATGATTAGAATAAACTTCTATATTAGTGTAAGTATCAACATATGCATTGATTGTCTTTTTTTCACAATATAATTCCTTATCTGCGTAGTAATCATACGAACCTGAAACATTAGTTATAAAAATTTTTGTTCCACATTTTTGAAAAAAAGTAATCAGACTTGATAATATGTTTTTTCTTCTTTCAAAATAATAATCATTGGATAATAATCTTAATTCTATATGTGATTTTGTATAATTATATAATAATTCATCATCAAATTTTTCAAATTGTTGGATTTGTTTTAATTGTTCAACATAAGGTTCTATTTTAGTATGATGGCCAACAAATGTAATATTATCATATAAATCAAACCTTTCATTATGTGTTACTGCTATAATAAGATACTCATAAGGATTCTGAGGATACTTCGGTAAAACTTTTTTAATTAGTTGTTCTTCAATTAAATGGTCAATGCTTTTGCCACCAATAGCGAAGTTATGTATAAATTTTGAACTTTGTTTTACATTAACTATGTATTCATCTAAATAAAGTTTACTAGCAATCATCCTCGTCCAACTTTGAGGCTTGGCCTCATCTTGCACATAACTATCACCACAAAAACATATCATAATTTATTATAATTTAAATAATTTAGAATTTAATAATCCCTCTTTAAAAGGTGAGATTATTTTATCTTCCATATAATATAATTTGTTGTTAATTTCTTTTAAATATTCATATAATCTATTTTCTCTACTCTTAATCATTTCATAAAAATTTTTATTATATGGTCTTATTTTATCCATATCATTTATATATGTAAAAGCGTTATATTGTTGGTTTACATCATCCACAATAATTTGTTCAAACTCATTGTTTATTTTGTTTAAATAATCTAATGTAATTTTTTTATTAATCGTATCCTTAAATTTTGTTATTAATCCTATCTTATCTTCAATGATAGATTTTATAATATGAGGTGGATAAAATTCTAATCCTAATAGGTTTTTAAATTCATCGACGTGACACTTAAAAAAATTTACAATTACATTTTCTTTTCTATCAACAAATTCTAATACTTTTTCTATTTCAAGCAGATTTAATATATTAACTACCGAATGAAACATAAACTGCCAATTCGGTTTTTTAATTGATAAAATAGTATCAAAGTTTTTTTCCCAACTTTCAAAATTCACTCCATACCTTACATATTCAGCAACTTCACCTATACCATCTTGTGAAAAATAAAAATGAACATTATCAAAATTAGTGATAAGTTCAGTAAAGCTATAATTTTTAAATTTTATATGGGTTAGATTAGTATTGTATCGAAGTAATAAATCGGTTTTACCTACTTCAATTAACTTCTCTAAAACTTTGTAATGATTTAGGTTGAAAAGTGGTTCACCTCCTGCCCAATACATCTCTTCCATCTCCGAATTATCTATGAAATATAGAAGTTCATTTAGCTGGTCTATCTCTAATTGCTTTAATTCTTCAGTAGATAGTATTTTTTCAGGATTAGAGTATTTTTGTAATTTTACATAATCTGCCCTTATAGAAGTTGAGGCGGTTTCACCGCACATTCTACAGCGTAAGTTACAAAGGCTATTTCGGTAATCAACACTTATAGGTAGACCATTATATCTACCATTTTCATCAGTATTATTAATTACATCATTTAATTTGTGGGAAAAGAAGGTATTAAAATGGGTTTTATAACTATGTAAGGAGGGTGTATTATAACAATTCTCACATGAAGGAATTACTTCACCACTTAGCATCTTTTTTCTAAATTGTAACATCTTATCACCATTCCAATAATCTTCAAATGATAATCTATCCCCCAAATCTTCTAAAGATGCACAACAAGGCTGCCTTTCCTTTTGAGTATAGCAAGTTGAATGAACCCACGGAGCCAAACAAAATGTATCATTTAAAAGTTTTCCCTCATTCATACTAATACTTAATCAGGCTATAAACAGGTTTACCACCTATTTGTATTTCATTGTGTAGATATGTTAAATCAATCAAAGTTACTGCTCCAATCACTTTATATCCTGCATTATTTAATAACTTTTCAGATGCTATTAATGTACCTCCTGTTGCCAACACATCATCTACAATAATTACTTTATTGAATTTATCCTCACATTCTTTTACTTCTAGCATTTCAGTTCCATATTCTTTGGTGGAGAATGTTGCAACTTTTGGTGGCGGGAGTTTACCTTCTTTACGAATGGGAATGAATCCTTCTCCATTCAAAGCTGCGATTGCTGCCCCAAATATAAATCCTCTAGCTTCTATTCCAGCAATATTTACAATTCCAAATTTATCATCTATCAATACTGATAAATCATCTACTGCCGATGAAAATGCCTTTTGTGAAGATAGTAGTGGAGTGATATCTCTGAAAACGATACCTTTTTGTGGGAAATCGATTACATCCCTAATGTATTCTTTATATTCCATTATAGTTTAAAGTTTGGAAGTTTTTTATCTTTATCGGAAACTTCAGCCAAAAAATTATCAAATCCCCAGTCAATGTTTAATGTATGGTCATTATAAACAATTCCTCCTTCCGAATCCTTGTTATAATAATTATCAACTTTATAATTAAAAACTGCTGATGCTGATAAAACTGAAAATCCGTGTCCACATCCTTTAGGAACAAATACCATTTTAGCGTTTTTATCACTCAAATCTATTGTAATGTGTTTACCATAAGTTTCCGAATCATGTCTTAAATCAACAATAACATCTCTAACTAATCCAAATGAACATCTTACTAACTTTGATTGAGCCCATTCTCCTTGCTGAAAATGAATTCCTCTAATAACATTTTTTGTAGAGAAGGATTCATTATCTTGCACAAATTCTATATCCTGCCCTATTACCTGCTTTATAGAATCTTCTAATACATTCTTTACAAAGGGCGTCGAAAAATAACCCCTACCATCTTTAAAGACTTGTGGTTTTATAACCAAACAATCTTTGATTTTCGTTTTCTCTATTGTATAACTCATTACTTTATTTAAATAGCTGTAGCGGGAGGATTCGAACCATCCACGAGGTCTTTAGCCATAGAACAGCGCCGGCATTGTGGTCAACCCATTATTCTATGTTTATCAGATGCTCCTCACCCCCGAGACAGGAGGGCTTGTCTGCCAATTTCAACACACTACAATATGCGGAGGCTCAGGGATTCGAACCCCAGATACCGTTTCCAGTATGACGGTTTTCAAGACCGTTCCATTCAACCACTCTGGCAAGCCTCCAAATCGATGATTATTTCAAACCATCTAAGCTGTTATCAGTATCGGAGTGTCTTCTCCTAGCCTCTTCAGCTTCTTTGTAAATTCTAACCCAAGTTAAGAATATATCAACTGGTGCTAAAGCCCAACACATTATCAATAATGCCATTGTGTCTAAACCAGGTGTTATACCTAAACCGCCTGCTCTTACATCTCTATTCCACTTTCTGAATGACATAAATACGCAATATGCCAATGTAACGAGATAGTAAGTTAATAAAAAACTCATAGTTTATGTTTTAGTGATTAATAATTAAAATTTTCCCCATTGGGATTTATCTCTATTTTCTTCTGCTATTCTAAATCCTAAAAATATTTCTTTAAAAAAATATTTAACCTTTTTTAATAACCTTATCATCTTTCTAATTTTTTAATACATTCATCAACTTTATCTCTTAACTTACCACCGAATCCCCAATCACCACTAACCTGAACATGATGCCATTGTGGAATACCTAATGATTTATATCCATAGTTTAATTGCATATCATCAATTGAAATCCAATTGGTAGGTTTAAATGATTTAACCCACACTTCAATCTCACATGCTCTATCCCAATCGCCTGATGAACTCATTTTCTTTTTAGGATTGAAATGTGTAGTGGTATCCAATAAATTCCATCTACCAATACCATAGTGTTCGAATATCATAGCCAACTGATTAAGAGTAAAATGTTTTTTCCAATCAGATGATACTACCAATCTCGCATTAGTTTGTTTTATAATTTCAGCTAATGCTTCACAATCAGATTTATCCCAAGGATATGGTATTGTAAACTCCTGCGAAGTTCCCTTCATTATTTTTACTTCACCATCTCCCCAACTACCCCACGATAATGGGCCATCTATATCAATGAATATTATTTTCATTTTACTAACCAATTAAAGAATCCTTTCCAATCAATACCAAATAGGGATAACATACCCATAGATAGTGCAATAACTGCACAGCCTAATTCGTTCAATTCTCCAGCAAAATAATGAGAAGGAACTGAACCGCTTAAAATTCCATAAGCAACCGCAAATGAAATAACACTCGTTAAAACAATTTGGTAATTTTTCATAAGTTTATCGTTTATGTTTATTATGATTTAGGAAATTCAGAATAATGATTCATAATCATCATTAAAACATTTAAGTAATGGGTAAGTTGTGTATCGATATCACCACTAACCATCTTAATCGTACAAACATGATGATAACCCAATTCATCATTTTTATTCACATCAAAAGGAACTTCACCTTCAACACTCCAATTCGGTGTGGCGTATATAGTGATATCCCTTTCTTCATCCCACCATTCCAAAGTACCACTTCGTTCATCAAAGTAGCCTGTAAACGAACCTATTTCATAATGTTTTGGAAGAATGTCTTGAGGGGTAATCCATTTGTTGGTATTCATATCTTTTGTTTTTATTACATAATAAAGATAGTAAAAATATCTGAATTTACCAAGTAATTTTGGAAAAATAAGTCATTGATTATCAATTGGTTGCCCCTCAAGGATTCGAACCTCAACAAACAGAACCAAAATCTGTCGTACTACCGTTATACTAAAGGGCAATAATCTCAAGCATTCTACTCCCCGCAATACGGAATTGTATCTTACTTAGCCCATCGTTAGCGGTATGGGTACTTGAGTTGAGCGGATAGCCGGAATCGAACCGACATCTCCTACTTGGAAGGAAGGAGTAATAACCATTATACGATATCCGCTAAAAATATGTTAATATTTCGCTTTTTTAATTTGATAATCTACATTTCCTCTTTTATCAAATACAAATTTATTTTTGTAAATCTGATTACAATAATTACATTGAGGAAATACATTATCCAAAGTTAATTCTTTAGATGGATTACAATGACCCTTTTCTATTCTTACAATTAAGGTTTGATCCTTATAGTGATATTCACCCTCTATTGCACCACAACTTTGACACCTATAACCATACTGTTTTTTTAAATCTTCCCACTCACTTTCGGTAAATGTCTGATTTCTTCGATTAGCGATAAAAGATGGGTGAGGTGATTTTAGTGTAACCAACCTATACCACCCAAATATTTTACTTCCACTCTTTTCAATAAAATATCCGTATTGCATTCCCAAATGCCTCGTTATCTGAAAATCATTTGTAGGATTTCCTAAAGAATTCCAACCATCGGTTAATTCTTTTTTAGAAACTATCTCATTTTCATATTTCAACAAAAATAATATTGCATATAAAGATTGAGTAATCTTTTCTTTGTTAAATTTAATAAACTTAACACCGTGTTGATTTAAGAATGTATTGTAATATTCTTCATATTTTAAATACAATTCATCCAACTCATTAAATTCTAAATTTTTCATGTGGGCCTGGTAGGGATCGAACCTACTACCTTCACATTATGAGTGTGCCGCTCTAACCGTCTGAGCTACAAGCCCAAAATCGTTGAAATAAATGATATTATGATTTATCATCTAAATCAACGATTTTCAATAAAGGTGCCGGTGGAAGTACTGATTAACTTCACGGTGTCCTTTTCGGTTACACCACCACTCTAGAATAGGTACGTCTAATAGCTGTACACACTATCATTCCGCCACACCGGCATATAAGTTTTGTAATGGCTGTACGGTTTGTATCTTATCCACACTTTTATTGTGTTTCATTAGTTTCCATTTCATACTTAGCGTCTGTTCCGTCATTCGTTTCCGAATCATTACAAAGTGGAGATGGAGGGAGTCGAACCCACGACCCTTAGAATGCAAATCTAATGCTCTAGCCAACTGAGCTACATCCCCTTAAAATTCACGTACCGAGAGCGGGAATCGAACCCGCACGGACTTTACAGTCCAACAGATTTTAAGTCTGTCTTGTCTACCTATTTCAACATCTCGGCATCTCTTAATAATAAATCAAATATACGAAATAAATTTCATATATCCAAATGATTATGCATATCTATATCCAACAAATCCACAATCACAATGAACATTTTTTTGAGCTGGGTATGATGTTAGAGTAATCATAGGATTTGAATCCCACATCTCCTCTCCACACTTAGGGCATCCTATTCCATTCTTTTGTGGTTTGGATAAATCATAAAAACTTTGTTGATTTTTCCATGCCATTCCATTGTGCTCTTCCAATGTTTTTAGTTTCTTTTTCATACTAATTTAGTATTTTATTTATTGGATACAATTTCACTTTCGTAAACTTATTACCATCTTCATCAGGATTAATAAGAATATCTATTTTATTTCTGAATCTTTTATTCATTAAATCTCTAACATAGTAAATACCATCTAAATTACCTGCACCTTTAATTCTAACTCTTTCACCAAACTTTAACTTTCTTTTTAAATCTCTACTAACCGCTATCACTTTATCTTTCTTTGGGTTTAGACTATCCAACTTATATCCGCTTGCAGTAAGTAAAGGAGTTGAATCAGTTTCTTCTTCAGTAATTGAATATGTAGTAGCTGTGACCAAATGATATTCTGGCTTTTCCTTTTCTATTATTTCATCTACAATTTGCTCTTCTGTCTTTTTTATTTCAGTTTTATGAGGAATAAAGGCAATTGTGATAAAGAACAAAATCAATAGTTTACTAATCTTTTTCATATTTTTTTGTTTGTGATTATTTTTTCTTTTTCCTCCAAGTTGAAGTTTGAGAATGACAATTTGGACACAATACTTTTAAATTATCCAAAATATTATTATTTTTATTTCCATCGATGTGATCAACTTCCATTGTTAATTTTTTACCATTCCATTCTTCTACACCACATTCTTCACATTTATTACCTCTCTCTTCTTTTATCCATCGTTTGATACTCCATATATGAGCAGTATTATAATTTCGCTTTTCTTTAAAAGTTTGCTTAGTCTTTAATTTCTTTTCTTCGCTTCTATTGGCAATAGTTACTTTTTCTTTCCACTCACTATCATTTAGATAATCTGCTTTACGAACTCCTTCTCTAATTTTTTGCTTTACTTCTTCACTCCTCGATCTAGAATTTGCACACGCTCTACAACAATATTTACCACTTCCAAAAGAACCATCATGCTCTTTATTACATTTTATACATTTCATATTCGAACCTTTAAGTTGTTTAATATAAATATACAAAGTTTCAATTTTTAGTAGGCCCACCTAGACTCGAACTAGGAATATCTCATTAGAAGTGAGAGGGTATATCCCTTTACCTATGGGCCCAAAAGGTAAAACACAATTATCTCACATCTTCAGATACTAGCGGTTGCCGAGCTAATTGCATATACAACCGAATTGTGTTTTGCGGGATGTACGGGATTCGAACCCGTGACCTCCACCGTGACAGGGTGGCATTGTAACCAACTCTACTAACATCCCAAATTACTAATTCATCTTTACATGCACCTCCTCGTCATGCGATGGTTGACATATACCTCAACGAATTAGTTGAGCTCCCACTCGGAATCGAACCAAGTTATCATGATTACAAGTCATGCACATCGCCAGCAATGTTTTAGGAGCAGAGTAGGAAAGGAGAAGATGGTCGAGTGGACAACTCCTTTTATGATTGGCATTACTACGGCTATCCAACTCCAATAATCCAATGTATAGCCACATTAACGGATTATCTTTCCCCAATCAACCTTTATATTTTTAGTGTACTTTATGATTATCCTTATGATTATCAAATATTGGAAACTTCAATCCAAATGTTTTTAGTTCATTATCAGTTGATTGAGAATAAACAATACTGATTGGATTTTTCTTAAATGGTCTTACATCAACTCCCCACATTGCCATAGTTGGGTGATTCTGCATATAACACGCTGATAACATAATACCTGCTCTATTTTTATTAAAACCATATCTACCACCAACCATTGCGATGTCATAACCACCAATGGTTTTAGTATATGAAATATGAGCTGCTACATTCTTTGTTATGTGTTGCATTGCTTCAACTTCAATATACCCTTTGTTCTTCCCATGTAGATTTAGATTACCACCTGTAACCGAAATCATTTGTGCTTTAGCAGTTGTGGAAATTAATACAACTGATAAGATTACTAAAAAATTTTTCATTTTTGTTATTTTATTTGTTTAGTACTCGGTACGGGATTCGAACCCGTGCTACATCCGTGAAAGGGATGTGACCTAACCCCTAGTCCAACCGAGCATTAAAATGGTAAATTTGCTATATAAGATGAACTTGTATTTGTTTGTGCTTTTATTTTCTTTTGTTGCTGGATATCTCCAACTAACGAAAGATAGCTATTTACCATTCCATTTTTTATCAATTCATTTCCCATTTGATTAAGAAATCCATTGATATCCAATAAATCTTTTTTACGAAATACTCTTTTTATATTTGGTGTAATTTGTTGTTGGGGTAAATTTACACTCATTAAGAATTCATCAAACTCACCCTCTTTTAACCATACTTCTACCAAGTCTTCACCAACATTATCAGAATCACACAAAGCAAGATAATAGGTAGTCTTACCATCAGCTCCATCAGTTGTAGATGTTGTGTCTATTGCCATATTTGCACCTGCCAATATAATAAACCTATACCTTAATTTATCCCAACCTTTTATCTTCATAGTTTACAAATATACGAAAATTATCTCACTTATCCAAATATATTTTATGTTTTCACAATATGGTCTGCTGCATAAGTTGCAATAGGCCCTAATGTCTTATATCTAACTTTGTACCCCATCCCCTCAACCATACCAACTGCCTGCCTAAATACTTCATTTGATTTGTATCGTGGATCAGGATTAAGGTCAATATCAATCCATTTAACTTTTGGTAAACCTGCATTTTTAATACTTTCCGCAACTTCAATTGCATACCAAACTTCATTCAATAATCTCGTTGCCCTTACTCTTTCTCTCTGTGTATTCCATCTTCTAAATAAGACGTGTGCTCCTTTACCCCTATGGTACAATGCTACTACGATGGCGTATATCGTCTTATCAACATAGTTTTGTGAATCACATCCAATTAGTATATCAACATCATCATGCTCATATAGGTAATCGAATAGATAATCATTTAACATAACCTTCTTTCCATCAGATAGCCGTTTGTATTCCATAATCTTTAATTTTACATATTAACAATTTGTTTTTTAGTGTCCATAGAAGGATTCGAACCTTCACAAACTGGTTTCTAAGACCAGTGCGGTTGCCAATTACGCCATACGGACATTCTGCGGAGAGTATTGGATTCGAACCAATGCACCGATTACTCGATGACAGTTTAGCAAACTGCTCCTTTAACCACTCAGGCAACTCTCCTTTGGTGTGACCGGAGAGAATCGAACTCTCACATAAAGTGCCACAAACTTTCGCCCTACCATTAGGCTACGGCCACCATATTAGTTGCGATGGGTAGAATTGAACTACCAACCTAGAGGTCATGAATCTCTTACTCTACCATTGAGCTACATCGCAATGAGGTGAATACAGGATTCGAACCTGTGTAAATGCTTTTGCAGAACACCACCTAACCACTCGGCCAATTCACCCTATTGTAGCCCCTAAAGGATTCGAACCCTTACTCTGAAATCCGTAGTTTCATGTGCTAATCCATTACACCAAAGAGCCATCGTTGCACCCACACCAAGATTCGAACTCGGAACAGCGGTTTTGGAGACCGTTATGATACCATTTCACCATGCGGATGTTTGTTGGAATAGTGGGAATCGAACCTACAACCTTTCGCGTATCAGACGAATGCTCTAACCAATTGAGCTATATTCCAATGTGTAGGGTAAGCAGGATTCGAACCTGCGTGCTCTTCGTCCCAAACGAAGCGAGATAGACCGGACTCCTCTA
>Ga0222712_10002190_pt1 | contig 22762 bp, 23 predicted proteins | sample C33_657DmetaG_FD_165043 | JGI IMG/M metagenome (GOLD analysis project Ga0222712, IMG submission 165043) | Estuarine water microbial communities from San Francisco Bay, California, United States - C33_657D | ecosystem: Environmental > Aquatic > Marine > Unclassified | place: USA: California... | reverse complement strand
TAAGGCGAAGAAGTGTGCGTGGTATAAAACCACGACACCAACTGCTAGGGCGCGCAGGCCCTCAATGTCGCGGCGCTTCATAAAGATATTGTGGTCGAGACCGGCGTCGATCCGGTGACCTTCCGCTTTTCAGGCGGACGCTCTGCCGACTGAGCTACTCGACCGTGACAGATGTAAACATCTGCACACGCGGTCCCGACGGGACTCGAACCCGCGACCTCCGGCTTGACAGGCCGGCGTGAACTCCAGCTTCACCACGGGACCAAAGTGACGACATAAATTCCACACTTTGATCATTGAAAAACATGATCGTTATTGCTGATATTAAGTTGTATATAACCGTATTTCGCACCCCCAACGGGATTCGAACCCGTGCCGCCACCTTGAAAGGGTGGTGTCCTAGGCCACTAGACGATGGGGGCTTGTTCGACTCCACGCGAGAGCGTTGCAAAACTATCAGGGAATTAGCGAATTTCCCCCCGATTCATCTGAGCACTTATAGAAGCTTCTAATAACCACCCCAAATAGGCATATAAATGATGTTGAGCCAGCCGTGGATCATCGTCTGCCATGCCGTTTTGGCCATTGAGCTCATCGTCTTCACTCACATCGAGCATGGTGCCGAGCAAGAGGCGAATGGCATTGAGTGACTGCATGAACTGTGACATGTCGCCCGACGTGAGAATAGGCGACTGGTTCTCAGCGGTATCGATGACCTCGACGGCCCGCGAAATAGCAGCGAGCCGAGAAGCCACCAGCTCACTGCGCATCAGGCGTTGGTATTCCTCATTGCTTTCGGCGTCGAGGTGGTAGGCCACAGGGAAGAGTCGCTGCAGTGCGGGTTCGTTGGAATCGCCAGTGGTGAGAACATCTCGCAATTCACCGAACATATGCACAAGCAATGCCTGCACATCGGGCGAAAGCTTCATTACATACGTGCCATCGCGTTGTGCAACAAATGGCCCAGAGTTGCGACGGCGCATCATGTGTCGCGTTGCATGGTTGCCCATAAACCATGCTCATGTAGGCGAAATACGTCGAGTTCAGCGCGTTCACGGGCACCGCTTGAGACAACAGCGCGGCCTTTGTGGTGAACGTCGAGCATTAACTCCGTTGCTTTTTCGTTGCTGTAACCAAAAAGTTTTTGGAGGACAAATGCGACATACGACATGAGGTTGATGGGGTCATTCCAGACAAGCACGATCCATGGCTTGTCGGTGTCGAGTTGCTCATCGACAGCAATATCTGCTGCGGGTGATTCGGTCGTTGATGCCATTACGACATTCTGCCTCTACGATGGGCATTTCCATGGCTGTTGGTGCTCGCCCCCTCGTTCCTTCGCGTCTTGCACGCCGGGCTTTGTCGCACAATGGCTCGGGTCGCCGACCCACCACTGTTATTGGCGGCTATATCGCCCTCACCAAACCACGCATTGTGGAACTTTTGTTGGTCACCACCGTTCCCACCATGGTTCTGGCACAAAAGGGTTGGCCAGCCACGTGGCTCGTTGTGCTCACCTTGGTGGGGGGCTCACTGGCCGCTGGCGGGGCGAACGCCCTCAACATGGTCATCGACCGCGATATCGACAAACTCATGGAGCGCACCCAAGGGCGGCCCTTGGTCACTGGCCTCATCGCCCCGCGAAATGCCGTCATTTTTGCCTGGATCCTGGAAATTGTGGCTTTTGCCATTTTGTGGGTCAGCGCCAACCTGTTGTCGGCCCTACTCACCTTCTCGGCCACCATGTTCTACGTTGTCATTTATTCCGTGTGGCTGAAGCGCACGAGCCGCCAAAACATCGTTATCGGGGGTGCCGCCGGGGCCGTACCCGTGCTCGTGGGCTGGTCGGCAGTCACTAATCAGGTGTCTTGGGCCGCTTTTTTGCTCTTTTTGCTCATTTTTCTCTGGACTCCCCCACATTTTTGGGCTTTGGCCATTCGCCACTCCGATGACTACAAAGCGGCCCAAGTGCCCATGTTGCCCACCGTTGTGCCCATGAAACAGACTTTGTGGGCCATGTTGCGCTACACCGTGGCTTTGGTGGTGGCGAGCCTCATTTTGCTGCCAGTTGCCGATTTAGGGGTCATTTATGGGGTGTCGGCAGCTGTTTTGGGGGCACTTTTCCTCCTCGGCATCGGATATTTGTGGCGGACCCCCACGGAAGCGGTGTCGATGCGCGTATTTTCCTACTCGATTTCCTACATCTCACTTCTTTTTGGCGCCATCACGGTCGACGTGCTGGTGAAATATGGGGTCTCCTAGGGTGCATCGCCTACAGTTGAGGTGCGCAGGGTGTCCCCCGATGCAAAATCACAAACCCACAAAGACTCTTGATTTACCTCCTGACTCTCGCAGGTAGGTAATCTCGTATCGTCATTTCCGAGAAAGAAAGCCCTCCATGACCACGATCGAAACGCATGTATCTGGTACTCAGGTGCACGCCACTTCTAGCGACAGTGCCCTTGGCGCTTTTTTAGTGGGCGTCGGTGCATGGGCTACCACGACCGACCACAAACGCATTGGCCGACTTTTCATTGGTTGCGCATTGCTCATTGCAATTGCTGCAGCAGCACTTGGCGCAGTCATTGGTGTGGAACGCATCTCTGCAACGGGTTACTCCCTTCTCGATCAAGACTCCGTTACACAAATTTTCTCTCTCTATAGAGTCGGACTTTCCTTCGGCGTGATGTTGCCACTTCTCCTCGGTGTCGCTATCGCAGTAGTGCCACTACAAGTTGGCGCAAAAACAATTGCGTTCGCACGTCTCGCAATGTTTGGTTTTTGGATGTGGCTTGCAGGCGTTGGTCTTGCAATTGGTTCCACCATTGCAAACGGTGGCCCCGGTGGCGGCAGTGAAAAAATGGTCGACCTGTTTCTTCTTGGCATGGGCATTGCCGTTATCGGTGCACTTGCGGCTGCAGTTTCTGTAGTGACCACTGTGCTCACCAACCGTGCCCCTGGCATGACACTGCTGCGCGTTCCCATGTCGTCATGGTCTGCACTCACCGGTGGAGTCGCATTAATTCTTACCTTGCCAGTGTTGCTCGGAACTCTTGTGTATCTCTACGTCGACCACCGTTATGCGCGTGTGGCCTTTGGAGGCAACAAAGGTATTTCCGACTGGATGGGTTGGTCACTCACACAGCCACAAACCTACGTTTACGTTGCAATGGGCGCCGGTGTTCTTGCAGAAATAGCAGCGGTTGTCAGTGGTAAGCGCCAAGTTTTGCGCCCAGTATTGCTCACGGGTATTGCCATTGTTTCTCTTGCTGCCTTAGGTGGCGCAACTCAAGTACAACACGGCGTGACCTGGACCAACACCAGTGGAAGCGACAAAGTAAAAGAACTCATTCCTTTCCTCATCTTCAACGCGTTGCCACTTCTAGGTGTGCTCGTGGTGTTGGGAGTGTCGTTGCTTGGTATCGCAAAAAGCAAGCCACGTTTAGTTCCCGCAATGGCGCCAGCACTTCTTGGTCTTGGCATGGTGCTCACCGGAATGGTTGGGCATCTTGTTGGATTGTTTGGGCCAGCTCAACTTGCCGGAACAGTTTTTGAAGAAGGCGAATTCATTTATGTGGGGTATGGCGCGTTGCTCATTGGGATCGCAGCTGTTTCTTACTGGGGTCCAAAACTATGGGGACGCGTGTTGCCTTCATCTGCAGTGCTCGGAATCAGTGGGCTGACATTTTTAGGAACAGTGCTTGCCGCATTGCCGATGTACATCGCCGGCTTTGCAAACCAGCCAGCAAATGTTGCCAACGACTTCTCGTACAGCGGCCCACAAGAATTGTGGAATACAGCTTCAGCAGCCGGACACGCACTCGTTGCAGTGTCAGTACTTCTTTTTGTTCTCACCGCGCTTCGTGCCTTCACCGCAGGTGAAGTTGCAGGCGACGATCCATGGGATGCACAAAGCCTCGAGTGGTCGGTGTCGTCACCAGCACCATCAAGCAACTTTGTGTCAACACCGGCGGTCACAAGTGCTGAACCACTTCTCGACATCAAGCCTGCAGGAGGACAGAAATGACCTACGCACTTCCCGCTGGGCCGCGCCCCGCGCCGCGCCGCCAACTTTTCATGAGCACCGGCATTGCAGTAGCTGCAGGAACCATGCTCATGGGTGGCATGTTGGCGTTGTGGTTGCGCTTCCGCGCAGCTGCGCCAACGCGACCTTCAGCTGATGGTTTCAAGCTCATTAAAGATTGGCTACCCGCCGATCTCAAAATGCCTGAAGTTGTTACCAACGTCGGCATCTTGTCGTTTGTGGTGATGTGCGTCATGGTGCAGTGGGCTGCGTATGCCGCTCGTCGCAGCGACTCAAAGCACGTTGTTGCTGCGCTGAGCCTCACACTTCTTTTTGGTATCGCCATTCTCAATGCTCAAGCTGCCATTTTTGTGCAGTTCAACGTAGGCGTTGCGTCGGGCACTTATCAATCAATGTTCTACGCAATTGTCGGCACGCTCACTGTGCTCATTGTGTCTGGTCTTGTGTTCACGGTTGCATCTCTCTTTAAAAGCATTGGTGGTCGCGCAGCGAACACCGATCTTTTAAATGCACATGCGTTGTATTGGTATTTCCTCGCTGCGGCGTACACCGCAGTGTGGTTCGTAGTCTTCGTGCAGAAATAGGTCGACGATGTTTACGCCAGGTTCAAAATTTTTCCTCGGACTCACAGGGTTCTCTCTTGCCGTCTGTGTTCTTTATATTGCGTTAGTCGATAACGCCACAGGTGGTGCAGTTGCTTTGTTGTCCATTGCCGCGGCATCCGGTGTGGTTGCTGGGCTGTCACTTTTCAACCGTGATGGTGAAGTTGCAGTTGGCGACACAGCAGCACCTGCCGGCGCAGAACAACTGCCTTCGAGCATGTGGCCACTCATTGCCTCCGTTGGCTTTGTTGGCGTAGTTGCCGGGCTCATTACACACCCCATTGTTTTCTTCCTCGGACTCATTGCACTGTTGGCAGCCGGAACAGAATGGCTCGTTCAGTCGTGGAGTGAAGGTGCATCAAGCGACAAGGCATACAACGCTTCGCTGCGTGGACGCATGTTGCATCCACTCGAGTTTCCCGTGTTAGCGCTTGTTGGATTAGGCATCATCATTTTGTCCTTCTCGCGCGTCATGCTTGCGGTGTCTCGCGATGCGGGTGCAATTATTTTCATTGTTGCTGGTGCAGTAGTTCTCTTTGTAGGTGCCATTTTCGCTCTGAAGCCAAGTTTGAAAAAAACACTCGTTGTGGGAATTTGTGTAGCGAGCGCAGTTGGTGTTGCAGCAAGTGGAATTGCCGCTGCGAGCAATGGGTTGCGCGACGACCTTGTGAAAGCCAAAAAAGAGCATCACTTCAGCCACAAAGAATGTGGTGAGGAAGAAGGTGAACACTTCGACCATTTGGCAGAGGGAACCATTTCTATGCGTTCCAACCCCATTGCAACTGTTGAACTGCGCGATGGCAAGCTCACCGCTCGTGAATTAGGCGTTGACAAAGTCACACAAACCATCACTTTCCCTCGATCAAATGACGCCACCATCATCTTCCGTAACAAAGACGAAAAAGAAGCACGGCTCACTGCGTACCTCGGAACCAAAGCGGTGCAAGATGGGGTTGTGGAAGAAGTACTCAATTGCACACAAATGATTGGCATTGACCATGAGCAAGCGCTCACCTTCAAAATTGCCAAGCCATCAATGGCATCTGAGAAGCCGTACACACTTACTGTTCCTGGCCTTGAAGGTCAATCAATAGAAATCATGGTGCCTTAGTCATGAGCACAACAACTCGTCGCATTGTTGCCGGCGTCTCCGGTCTTGCCGCAACATCATTTCTCGCTGGCTGCGCAAAAGATGCGCCGCAAGATACATGGCAGCCAAAAGGCTCCAATGCAAAAATCATCGACGACCTGCAACAGCCAGTCTTTGCAATAGCGGGAGTTGTTGGCGTCATTGTTTTTTGTGTTGTGGTGTACTGCATTATTAAGTTCCGCGATCGCGGCCAGGCAATGCCAGAACAAACTCACGGTAAGCCAGCGCTCGAAATTGGTATGACCATTTTGCCGGCGCTCATTTTGGCTGGTGTAGGTGTATTTACGTTCCGCACAGTGTTCGACCTCTCAAAGACCAGCGATACACAAATGGTTGTGAACGTCACTGGTCAGCAGTGGTGGTGGGAATACGACTATCCCGCACAGCCAGAACTGGGTATCACAGCCCCCATCATTACCTCTGGGCAAATGGTCATTCCTGTTGGTACAAAAGTGCTTCTTCGCGAAACAAGCCGCGACGTCATTCACTCATATTGGATCCCTGCACTCAACGGCAAGCGCGACGCGGTGCCAGGTCGCGTGCATACTCTGCGTCTCGATGCCGATAAGCCAGGAATTTATGCTGGTCAGTGCACAGAGTTCTGTGGTCTTTCTCATGCAAACATGCGCATGGAAACAATCGCGTTAAGCAAGGAAGATTTTGCTGCGTGGGTGGCAAATCAACTCGCCGATGCAAAATCACCTGCTGAAAATACTCTGGCAAAAGAAGGCGAAGCAGTCTTCTTGAACCAGTGCGTTCGTTGCCACCAAGTCAATGGTCTGAAAAAGGCCGATGGTACGCCAGCTATTGCGGCTCCCGATGAAAACGTATGGTCAGGTGCAGCACCGAACCTCACGCATTTGATGTCGCGTAACACATTTGCAGGTGCATCATGGGATCTACTGAATAAGAAATGTCGCGCAGATGTTTGGGGCGCAAGTAGTGAAACAGTTGGCAAAAAATATCTTGCTGGCGTGAGCGAAGAGTGCCTGAATCAAACAGACCTACGACGTTGGTTACGCAATGCGCCGGCAATGAAGCCGATGTATGCCGACCCAAAACAACTCACACCCACCAACGGTAAATACCGCGGTATGCCGAATCTCGGACTCTCAGAGGACGACATCGACAAACTTGTGGCTTACCTCTCCACACTGAAGTGATCGGAGCACGCTGACATGGCAATTATTGAACGACCAGCAACAGCCGGAGGTGTGGAAATCACACCACCTGCTACACCGTCACGAGCACAGGGTGGCTTCAAGCGTCCTGTATCAACAACAGGGTGGAAGTCATGGCTCTTCACTGTCGACCATAAAAAGCTCGGCATCATGTATGGAGTGATGGCGATGTTCTTCTTCATCGTCGGTGGAATTGAAGCGGTACTGATTCGTCTTCAACTCGCTGCACCTGAGGGCAAGGTATTGAGTGCCAGCGTTTACAACCAAATGTTTACGATGCACGCAACCACCATGGTGTTCCTTTTCGTGATGCCAATGGCCGCAGCGTTCGCAAACTATTTCATCCCACTCCAAATCGGTGCGCGTGATGTTGCCTTTCCACGCATGAATGCATTTGGTTTCTGGTGTGTTCTCGGTGGCGGTATTTTCATCAACTTGTCGTGGTTCCTTGGTGGCGCCGCCGATGGTGGTTGGTTTATGTACGCACCAAACTCGGGGCCAATTTTCTCACCATCACATGGTGTTGACTTTTGGACACTCGGACTCCAGATCACAGGTATTGCTTCGTTAACTGGTGCAATCAACCTCATTGTGACGGTGTTGAACATGCGTGCTCCAGGAATGAGCCTCATGAAGATGCCAGTGTTCACATGGCTTCAGTTGGTGGTGCAGTTCCTCTTGTTGTTCGCAGTACCGGTTATTACGGTGGCGCTTTTCCTCTTAAGTTTCCAACGCAACTTTGGTGCAACGTTCTTCGATGTATCTGCAGGAGCCGACCCGCTGCTGTGGCAACACTTGTTCTGGATCTTCGGACACCCCGAGGTGTACATCCTCATTCTGCCGAGCTTTGGCATTATCTCTGAAGTGCTTCCTGTGTTCGCGAAGAAGCCACTTTTCGGATACCCATTCGTTGTGTTCTCGGGTGCAGCAATCGGGTTCGTTGGTTGGGGCGTATGGGCTCACCACATGTTTGCTTCCGGGCTTGGGCCTGTGTCGGTAGCGGTCTTCTCCATTTCCACAATGGCTATTGCAATTCCGACCGGTGTAAAAATTGTGAACTGGACACTCACTTTGTGGGGCGGCAAATTGCGCTTTACAGCTGCAATGCATTTCGCCATTGGTCTCATTGTGCTCTTCACCATCGGTGGTTTGTCAGGTGTAACGCACTCAGTAGCACCTTCTGACACACAACAAACCGATACGTACTACATCGTTGCGCACTTCCACTACGTGCTATTTGGTGGAGCAGTGTTCGGACTCTTCTCTGGTTTCTATTATTGGTGGCCAAAAATGTTTGGCAAGACCCTCAATGAAAAATTGGGTAAGGCCAACTTCTGGATGATGGTCATTGGTATGAACATGACATTCGGCCCAATGCACATCTTGGGTCTCCAAGGTCAGCCGCGCCGTATGTACCAATGGACCGAAGCACGAGCTGGTGAAGGATTCTTCAACCTCGCGTTCTGGAACCAAGTTGCTTCAGTGGGTTCAATCATCTTGGCGGTTGGTGTTTTGCTCTTCATCATCAACGTTGTCAAAACAGCCCGCAGTAAGGAACTCGCTCCGCTTGACCCATGGGATTCACGCACTTTGGAGTGGATGACCAGTAGCCCACCAAAGGAACACAACTTCGATGTCATTCCTACCGTGCATCACCTCGATGAGTTCTTCCATCGCAAGTATCAGCAAGATCCTGTTACGCATGAATATAAGCAAATTGCAACCGCCGAAGAGATTCTCGCCGATCAAGAAGCCCATGCCGACAAGCACATTCATATGCCTTCACCGTCGTATTGGCCAATTGTTCTTGCAGCAACTTTGCCCATCATCACGACTGGTGTCATCTACTCAATACCAGTAGCCATCGTTGGCGGTATTTTCTTGGTGTTGGCAATGTTCGGTTGGGCCCTCGAGCCATCAACTGCACCTGAAACCGATTTCGACCCTCCCGCAGCGGGAGAAAGCACGAAGGAGTTGGCTCCACTTGTCTGACGTAGCAGTTCACGAAGCCGATCACGGCACACACGGACACACCACTACAACGGGTTTGTCCAATAACAAAGTTGCGATGTGGCTCTTTTTGGGCTCAGAGTGCTTGTTGTTTGGTGGCCTCATCAGCACATACATGTTGTACCGCGGTCGTGTTTCAGAAGGACCACGCCCCGGAAACGTATTCGATATTCCGTTTACATCGGTGAGCAGTTTTATTTTGCTGATGAGTTCGCTCACCATGGTGCTGGCAGTTTCTGCTGCGCAAAATCGTGATGACCGCGGAACCACCTTGTGGCTGACAATTACCGCACTTCTTGGTGCCACTTTCGTTGGTGGTCAGGTGTATGAATTCACAGCGATGTACAACGAGGGCTTAGGTTTCACCACCAGCCTCTTTGGCTCAAGCTTTTACACGCTCACCGGCTTCCACGGGGTTCACGTAACCGTCGGAATCATCATGCTCATGTCACTTGTTGGCATTATTAAGCGCAGCACCATTCCTGGCGACAAAGCAGAAGTTGTTGAACTTATTGGTTTGTATTGGCACTTTGTCGACGTGATCTGGATCATTATTTTCACGCTCGTTTATCTCATCCCGGCATAATTCGCACCCTCGAACGAAGGTTCCACTATGACAGCTGCAACAGAAACTCATTCAGAACACGATCACTCACATGATGATCATGCTCAACACGGCATGAGCAATGCTGGTTACATTCGCATTGCCATCATCTTGGCAGCCATGACCGCACTAGAAGTTTCTACGTACTACGTCGACTTTGGTGCACTTTTCATGCCAGTACTGCTTGTTTTGATGGTAGTGAAGTTTTTTATTGTGGTTTCGTACTTTATGCATTTGAAGTTCGACAACAAACTGTTTAGCTTCTGTTTTTATGCAGGACTCTTTCTCGCAGTCATGGTGTACGTCATCGCTCTTGCAACTTTCAAGTTCTTCGCGGCATAACAAGTAGAGCCGAGGCGTCGTGATTGCCGAAGCTGCCAACCCGCTCCTAGATCCGTGGCGCTTTCAAGCGCACCCAGAGATCTGGCTGCTCATTGTTTTTCTCGTCAGTGCTTATACATATGCAGTGAAAGTAATTGGCCCCCAGGCAGGAGTGCCCAAAGACCAAATACTGTCTCGTAAAAATCTCATTGCATTCATTGGCGCAATTGGCCTCTTATGGTTTTCCACCGATTGGCCCATGCACGACATCAGCGAGGAATATTTGTACTCCGTGCACATGTTTCAACACATGGTGCTCGCATATTTCGTACCACCCCTGGTTCTCCTTGCCATTCCTGAATGGCTCTTTCGTGCGGTCATCGGTGAGGGTAAGGCATACAGATTTGTGAAGCGGCTGAGCAAACCCATCGTTGCGGGTTTGCTTTTCAACGTGGTGGTGATGATCACCCACATTCCGGGCCTGGTGAACCGCAGCGCGGAAAGTAGCCCTTTGCACTACGCCATGCATATTTTGGTTGTGACCACCGCACTGTGCATGTGGTCGCCTATTTGCAGCCCGGCGAAAGAGTTCCATATTGGTTATGCCGGGAAAACCATCTACCTCTTCCTCATGTCGGTGGTGCCCACGGTGCCTGCAGCTTGGCTCACCTTTGCCGAAGACTCGGTATATAAGCACTACGACATTCCCATTCGCGTGTGGGGTTTATCGGTCGAAACCGACCAACAATTAGCTGGCGCTGTTATGAAAACTGGTGGCTCATTATTCCTGTGGGCCATTGTCATTTTCATCTTTTTCAAACGATTGGCGAAGGGCTTCTACAAAGACCAGTCGTATGTCCCGGAAGCGGACACAACACTTACTTATAGCGAGGTCGAAAAAGCTTTCGCTCAAAGCCCAGCGCCAAAAGAATAAAGCCGTAACCCGGTACCTGCCACGATGTGGGCTGTAGGCCAGTAAGTGTATTAAGTACATTATAAATGTATAGAGTACTTATATATGAGTATTCAGTACGCAAAGCAGACCCAACCCCGCGGCGTGGGGAAATCGCTTTTTACCGCCCTCGCAATCTTCTTTGCATCAATAGTTGCTGTGGTGGGTGGCGCGAATGTGCAACCAGCGAACGCCGCTGCAATGTCTGGGTTCACCCAGGTGTCGGTAGGAAACTCCTTCACGTGTGCGGTAAAAAGCGATGGCACGGTGTGGTGTTGGGGATACAACAATGTTGGCCAACTTGGCAACGGCACAACAATAAATGCAAGCCGCCCAGTTCAGGTAAGTGGGCTCACAGGCGCAACACAAGTCGCTGCTGCCGAAACCCAAGCATGTGCAGTAAAGAGCGATGGCAGGGTGTGGTGCTGGGGCGGAGCGCGTCTTGGTAACGGCTCCGCTGCCGGTTCGACCGTGCCGGTTCAGGTAAGTGACCTCACCACCGCAACACAGATTTCGGGAAACTATTCACACTTTTGCGCACTCAAAGCCGATGCATCGGTGGTGTGCTGGGGCTGGAATGTTCTCCAGAACCTCGGAGACGGTACAACCACCGATCGACTCGTGCCCACCGCACTGAGCCCTGCACTTCCTATGGGAGCATTACAAGTAAGCGCCGGAGTCTTTGGAACGAGTGTCCTATTATCAGATGGAACGGTGAGGTCTTGGGGTGCAGGGAATAACGGTGCACTTGGTAACGGAACAAATACTTACTCAACGAGCACCAAAACTGCGCCTCTCAATTTATCGACTGTTTCTAAAATCTCTGGGGGTCCTGGCTGGGGAAATCTTTGCGCAATAGAAACCGCTGGCAGTGTTGTGAAGTGTTGGGGCCTGAATAACAACGGCCAACTCGGTATTGGTGTGGCGGCCGGTTCAGGTGCCGATTACTGGCGTTTAACACCAGTAATCGTGTCGGGGTTTACCTCAACTGTTATTTCAATTGATGCTGGCATTTACACGCCGTGTGCAGTGTTAGCAGACACATCTCTGATGTGTTGGGGGTATAACGGTCAAGGACAAGCGGGAGTTTCGGGAACGCCAGTACTCACTCCCACTGCAGTTCCCAATATGACTGGGGTTTCGCAAGTATCTACGGGGTATTACCACTCATGTGCAGTACTCAGCGATACCACGGTGAAGTGCTGGGGAAGAAATGCGTACGGTGCACTCGGCAACAACACCACAACAAACTCAGTTGCTGCGGTATCTGTTCTTGCGCCTGCAGTAACGCTCAGCACTCCAACGTCAGTTGTGGCGTCAGCTAACACTTTGACAGAAAAATCTATTGACGTTTCTTGGGATGCAAGTGCCGGCGCATCTTCATACACAGTAAAGATTTATAACGCCGCAGGGGCAAGTGTGCTCGGCACGAAAACCAGCGTGACGGGAACATCGACCACTATTACAGCATCGACATATAGCGCAATTGCTCATAACACCGCATACAAAATAACTGTCACAGCAATCGGTGATGCCGGTGTGAATTACAACAACTCTGCAGAAAGTGCACAGGCATCTGTAACAACAAACCCTCCTAACCTGGCAATTTCTACTCCAACGAGTGGTCTGTCGGGAACAGCAAACAGCGCTTACTCATTGACCGTTGCAGGTTCTGGTGGTGTTGCTCCTCTTACTTACGCTCTCACCGGAACTTTGGTTGCGGGGCTCAATTTCAACACGTCAACTGGGGTTATTTCAGGAACACCAACGGTTTCAGGTTCTCAGATTTTTAGTGTCACCATGACCGACTCGCGGCCCGTGAGCGTTTCCACAGCAAACTTCACCATCGCGATTGCCAGTGCAACTACGACGGTGAGCATTGCTCTTGCAGATGCCACTCCTACTTATGGAGTAACGAATCGCATTACTGCAACTACTTCTCAAGCTGGAACAGTGAACTTCAAAGCAGGTACCACAACCATCAGTGGTTGCGGTGCGGTAACAGCAACTTCAACGGCAATATGTGATTGGGTGCCGAGCAGCGTTGGTTCTGTCGCGCTCACTGCAGTATTGACTCCTACTGCATCGGGCACCTATTCAGGGTCAACTTCAAGTGCATTGAATAAAACAGTTGCTCTGGCATCGCAAGCAAGCTTGGTGCTGTCTTCTACTTCTGGCACGTATGGCACTGCTCTCACATTGGCAGCCACTGGTGGTTCTGGTGGCGGTGCATTGTCTTACGTGGTGACCGCTGCTGGTACTGCCGGGTGTTCTATTTCGAGTAGCAACTTGCTGAGTGCGACCGCACCAGGAACCTGCACGGTGACCGCCACTCGTGCAGCGAGTACGAACTATATTGTGCAATCGTCAACAGCCACAACTGTTACTTTTGCTCGACAAACCCAAGCAGCACTCAATGTTTCTACCGTTACTGGCGACATCTTCACCGGCATCATTGTGTCGAGTAGTGGTGGTTCAGGATCCGGTGCAGTTACCTATGGTGTAACAACTGGTACCGCGAACTGTGCTCTCACCTCAGGAGTAGTGACTGCACGCACTGTTGGCACATGCTTACTTACTGTTACTAAGGCTGCTGATACTTACTATTTATCAACATCAGAATCTTTCACGTTGTCATTCGGTAAAGCGATTCCGATTTCGGGTCAACTGTCGACTCCTACAACAGGTACTGCAGGCACGGAAATTATGTTGAGTTTCACTGGCGGTTCAGGAACTGGTGCGGTCACTTACGTGGTGTTATCGCCGGGCACTGCAAAGTGTGTCATTACTAACGGAAAACTTATTGCTTCTACTTCGGGCTCATGCACAGTGACCACCACAAAACAAGGTGATGATACGTATCCGGATCAAGTAATAACAACCGAGTTCACTTTTACTGCTGGTCAGATTGCTGTTCCTACTGTTTCTGGTGAAACAACAACCACCACCATCACGCCAGCCACAACTACAACCACAGTGGTGGCAGGCAAAAATGGGAAGAAAACTTCAGTATCAACAACAACCACGACACCTACGACCACAACCACAACCACAACCACTTCCACCACGGTGCCAGCTAGCAGTTCAGAGCTTCAACCCGCACCTGAACTAGTGAACACAGCTTCTGCTCAAGGCGCAGCAACCATTGGTGGTAAGACGGTTAAAGCCACTACGACACGCGTGAATAACCAACTGATCTTTAATTCAGGCGAGTTCACCGTCACTTTCGCTGGTGTAAATGCCGATGGCAGTGTGATTCCACTACGCACCGATGGTGTGCTGGAACTCGCCCGTGAAGACATGTTCCGCCTCGACGCGAAAGGCTTCGCACCAGGCACACAAGTCACAGTGTGGATGTTCTCGCAGCCACAACGGCTCGCCAAACTCACGGTCGACGCTGATGGCCTGTTACGCACCTCCTTGCGGGTGCCGAAATCGTTGAAAGATGGTTTGCATCACGTCGTGCTAGTCGGTGTTGACCAAGCCAAAAAAGAAGCCAAGTTCGAGTTTGGTCTTGACGTGGGTGTTCCTGCCGATCAGTGGTGGGTATCGCGTGTGTTACTCGTTATACCTATTTCAATAGCTGTTTTTATTGGCTTGTGGTTGCCAACATCGGTCCGTCGCCGTCGTAAACAGTTGATCTAACTAGACTCGTCTCCGTGTCTCGTCGACTTTTATCGCGCCGTCGCCATTCAGGTGAAGATGGTGCTGGCTGGATCTATGCCGACTTGTTTTTGGCATTGACTCTTGTTGGTTTGGGTTCGGCAATTGTTACGTCGTCGTCGCCGTCTCCTGCAGCACAAGCTGCAACTTCAACCACAGTGGCGAGTACAAAAACCTTTCAACTCAGTTGTACTGAATTTGTAATAAGGCCCGAAAGCAATTTGTCGCCCGAAGTGGGTGGCAAGCAAATAGAAGCTGCAGTGGGCGAGGAAATAACTCGCAGAGGCTGGGCTCCCGATACTGCCAAACCAGGCTTTGTCATTGTGATGGGTGGTTTCTCAGGCAATGAGGGTCCAGGCGATGGAAGTAACAGAGCGAAGAACCTGCAGCCTGCTTTGCGCAAGAGCACACCAATGTTGCGTGCAGTAGAAATGCGAGCAATTGGTAGTAAGGCCGCAGCAGTGAACGGCGAGCAACAAGCAATTGGCGGCGCCGGATCATATTTACTTGTCGTGTATTTGTTATATAGCGGTCCGCAACTTGAAGAAGACTGCACAAAGTAGGGGATATGCCAATTATTGAAGAAACACAAGCAGATGCGGTGATCGCTGTTGATAAGTGGATCAAAGTATCGAAGCAAACGAAGTCGTTGGGCACAAGTGCGTCGCGCTTTGTTGACGACCTACGCAATGGTCGAAATTCTGGCGAATGGGCCAGTGTCAACATTGAGCAAATTCTTCCGTATCGCTCTGAGACCCCACGCTTGTTGCAAGTTATTCGCGCGGGTGCAATGTTTTTGCCTATTTTGCTCACATGGTTGGCGTTGTCGCAGGTCATTGGTCCATTTGCTCTGTACCTGCAGAACCAGCAGGCGAGTGCCAACTTCTTGTGGTTTTGGCAACAGAACCCCGGTAAGTCATTTAGCGGGTTATGGAAACTCAGCCACGTAGCGCTGACCGATGCAGCGGTATTGGCATTCCTTACCGTATTGGTCATGCGCATTACGTGGTGGGAAACATCTCGTGCCGAGCGCAGTGAACTTGTTTATATCGACATGGTGTCGGCTTTAGAGTTTCACTTCTTAGCAGTACGGAATTCCAAGGCTTAGTTCCACTTAAAAGTTTTTGCTGCCAATAATGGGGCAGCAATTGCCCACACCACAAGCACAATCCATGACGACGTGGTGTGTTCTCCGGCCGACATCAATGCATCGCGTAATACATCGCTCAATGCTGAGGTGGGCAAACAGCGACTGATGGCACTGAGTGCACCTGGCAATTTGTCTAGTGGAAAAACGATGCCGCCAATGAGAAGCAAGACGAGGTACAAACCATTTGTGGCGGCAAGGTTTACTTCACCGCGTAAATTTCCTGCGAGAAAGAGACCAATTCCTGCAAAGGCAAAAGTGCCAAGCACAACAGCGCACAGAGCAAGTAGCCAGTTGGCCTGTTGAGGCGACCACCCAAGAAGGAAACCCAGCGAAATGAGTAGAATCATTTGCACTGCTTCGACAACTGCAATGGAAAGCGTTTTTGCTGCAATGAGGCGTGTAGTGCCAAGAGGTGTTGCTGCTAAACGTTTGAGAACGAGATAGTTACGTTCGAACCCGGTTGCGATGCCAAGACTCACCATTGAGGTGCTCATTACTGCAAGAGCGAGAATTCCTGGAACCAAGAAGTTGACAGGATCTTTTTCATTGGTGGGGAGAACATCGACCACGCTGAAAAACCCCAATAAAAGCAGGGGTATTCCTAAGGTAACAAGCAGTTGCTCGCCATTGCGACGCACCACATTCATTTCTGCTTGTAGTTGAGTAGTGAGCGCGGTCATTGTGTACCACCAGTGAGGTTGCGGAAAATATCTTCAAGGCGTTGTGCGCCAATAGATAAATTGTTGAGCGGTAATTGTTTGTCGTTCAGCCATGTAGACACTCGTTGCACAAGTTCGGAAGAAAATGCAGAGTCGGCATTTTCAAAACGAACAACGTAGTGATCTTGAATAATGGCAACTTGAAGACCAATGTGCGCAGACAGTTCTTGCACATTCAAAGCAGGAGATGAGGAAAAGCGAAGTTCGTGTTGTGCTGAACGCATGATGGCCAATGGAGCGTTAGCCACAATTTTTCCTTGATGAAAGAAAACAACACGTTGCGCTAAGCGCTCTGCTTCATCAAGTTCATGTGTAGCAAGAACCACCGCTGTGCCATTGGCGGCCAAGTCATTAATAATGAAGCGAATGGCATCGCGGCCATTGATGTCAACACCCGAAGTGGGTTCATCGAGAAAGGCCACGCGGGGGCGGGCAGCAAGGGCGAGTGCCAACAGCATGCGTTGCTTCTCGCCACCAGAAAGACGACGCCAGGTAGAAGAAGCTTTGGATTCCAAGTCGACTGCGGCAAGGAGCGTTGCGGGGTCAACCCCGCGGTTGTAGAGGGCGCAGTATTGAGTAATGGTTTCAAACACACGTGCACTGGGGTAAACGCCCCCTTCTTGAAGCATCACTCCCACTTCGCTGTGTACCGCTGTGCGATCGGTGAATGGGTTTTTCTGCAGTACTTGTACTGATCCGATGGTGGGAGCGCGATAGCCCTCGCAGGTTTCGATGGTGGAGGTTTTGCCCGCCCCGTTGGGCCCGAGAATTGCGGTCACCTCGCCAAACTCGGCCTGGAATGAGACGTCGTTGACGGCCACAAAGTCCCCATAGCGAATTGTGAGGTTTTCTACGACAACAGCACTCATATCTACAGCGTAGGCAATGCAGTCACCGCTAACCTTGCCCTTCTGTGATTGATGTTCGCCTTTTACGTAATGACCCTGCTGTGGTGCGTGCGGCCCTTGCCCGGCGTGGCAAGCCCGACCTGCTGGAACAACTTGAGCACGCCATAGAACTCGATGCCCGCTTGCGCGACATCATGCTTGAGCGCGATGCGCTACGCCAGCAAGTAAATGGCCTCTCTAAAGAGGTGGGTGCGCTACGTAAGGCTGGCGACACCGCGGCTGCTGAAGATGTGATGGCCAAAAGCCGCGCCCTTGGCGACACTGAAACTGGGTTGGCTGCAGAAACTGAACAAGTGGAGCTGGCATTACGAGATGTGTTGTTGCGCATTCCGAACCTGCCGCACCCCGATGCTCCCAATGGTGCAAGCGACCACGACAACCCGCTGGTTTCCGGGCCACATCATTTGCCCACGCAATTCGCAGATCACCAAAAAGTGCCGCACTGGGAAATAGGAGCAGCATTGGGCATTCTCGATAACGAGCGTGCTGTAAAAATTTCTGGCGCAATGTTCACCATGCAGCGCGGTCTTGGTGCCACTTTGTCACGTGCGCTGTGTCAATATGCGCTCGACTCCAACGCCGATGAGTTTGAAGAAGTTCGCCCACCAACCTTGGTTACTTCTGCAACGCTCACGGCAACAGGTCAGTTGCCAAAGTTTGCCGACGACGCATTTTTTATTGAGCGTGACGACTTGTGGTGTATTCCCACTGCAGAAGTTCCACTTACTTCTTTGTATGCCGGTGAAGTATTAAATGAAGCACAACTTCCCGCCAAAATGATGGCGTATTCACCGTGCTACCGCCGCGAAGCAGGTTCTGCAGGTCGCGATACGCGTGGCATGTTGCGCAGTCATGAATTCGACAAAGTAGAAATACTCGCCGTTGCCACACCCGAACAGTCGCCAGAACTATTACAGGAAATGGTGAAACGGGCCGAAAAACTCATTTCTGGACTCGGTTTGCCGTACCGCATTATTGAAATTTGCACTGGCGATATGGGCCAAAGTCATCACCGCAGTTTTGATATTGAGGTGTATGCACCAGGTTGTGATGCATGGCTCGAAGTGAGTTCGGTGAGTTGGTTTGCCGACTACCAAGCGCGGCGTGCCGAGATTCGCTTCAAGCGTGGCACACAAAAAGGTACAGAAATTGCACACACCCTGAATGGTTCAGCACTTGCAGTGCCACGTGTATGGGCAGCCATTATGGAAAACAATCGCCAAGCCGATGGCTCGGTGCGCATTCCCGATGTGCTCTTGCCGTACATGCGTGGTGCAACTCATATTGTTCCAAAAAGCGAGTAGTTGTGTCGTTACGAGATCGGCGTGTTCAATATGAAACCGCTGGGCTCGACCTTGCCGATCTTGCTGCTACTCCCATTCAGCAGTGGCATCGTTGGTATGACGATGCGGTGGAAGCCGGAGTTGCCGAACCAAATGCAATGACCGTGTCGAGCAACGATACTGAAGGCCAACCCGATGCACGTGTTGTTCTTGCGCGTGAAGTGAATGACGAAGGCATTGTTTTTTATACCAACTATGAAAGTGCAAAGGGCATTCAACTTGCGAGTGCCCCATTTGCCAGCGCTGTTTTTGCTTGGCTCGATCTACATCGACAAGTGCGTGTGCGAGGAGAAATTGAAGTGGTGTCGAGCGAAGAGAGCGATGCCTATTTCGCATCACGGCCACGCGAGTCACAAATTGGTGCATGGGCATCTGCTCAATCACAGGTCATTGCAGGCCGCGAAGAATTAGAGCTAGCTGTGGCTGAAGCAACACAGCGCTTCTTGGGTGGCGATGTGCCGCGCCCACCGCATTGGGGCGGGTTACGCATTGTTCCCTCCACAGTGGAGTTTTGGCAGGGTCGTCCGAGCCGGCTCCACGACCGCTTTCGCTATGCCTGGGCCGGCACGCAGTGGTCGATATCCCGCCTCGCCCCCTAGATCTAGTGTTCTCGGCGCGGTATGTCCCGCTTTGCGGGACATACCGCGCCGAGAACCCTCTTTGCTCTTTGCTCACTGATCAAAGGTGAGTGCGGAGAGCGCTAGCGCATCGACAAGTGCCTGGGAATGGGGGTTCAGTTCGGGGCCTTCCCAGTCCCAGAACAGGGGGCTGGTTCCGCGAATGCGTGGGGGAAGTTCGAGTTGAACGCCCCTTCGCGGGGGAAGATTCACGGGGTTCAAGGGGTGTTGCCCGCGGAGTTCTTTCGGAATCTCTTCAAGTTCGGTGCGAATTTCGTAGGCCGGAAGGTGGCTACGCAGATGCCCACCAACATGTGCGGCAAGTTCTCTATTCGTGCCACCCAGCAACAGTGTTGCCCACAAGCCCATGCGTCCATAACCATGGACAGTGATCACAATGTCTACGTGGTCGAGGAAAGCACCCAACGCATCGGAATGTTCACGAACCACTTTGTGTGAGGGAATGTGCCACTCCATGCCTGCGGGTTGATGCACTCCGTAATACGAAGCACCACTTTTTTCAGCAGCAGCTTGCGCAATCACTTCAGTCATTTCTTCAAGGCCACCGCCGTGGTACGCCATAAAACCAAAAGTGCTGCGCAACGTGAGAACTTCTTCAACGCCTTCTTGAGCAAGCAACTCATCAAACATGCGTGTCATTGCGATCTTCTGCGCGGAACTTCATGAACACAAATGCCAAGGAAATGACAACAGCGAAAATAATGCCTAACTTCCAAGCTCCTTGGCGTTGCAAAAACGTTGCAATGTCTCCTTGCCAGTTTTCTACGTTGCTTACAACCGAACCTGGCTTTGTTTCTGCAATTGCGGCATACCAATACCACGACAGGTACAAACCGGTGAGAACAACAAAAACTGCGGCAACGCGATCGACGTATTGAAGCCCGTTACGCAAAACCTGTAGCAACCCACCTTGCGCAAATGCCAACGTCACCGTGAGTGCAGTAACAAGCATGGCCATGCCCAGACCGTAAAGAACAACGCTCATCATTCCTGAAACAAAACCATGCGTAGAAATAGAGCCAAAAATGACAGTTGTTAAAAAGCCAATGGTGCAACCAATTGATGCCACGGCATACGCAATACCGAATAAAAACATGGAAAACACAGTGCGATCTTTACCACCAGCAATTGCGGGTGTGGTGATTTTGGGTTTCCAGCCACGCAGCATTGCAAGCCCCATTGCTACAAGAGCTACACCAATGACGAGTGATGCATATTTCGCGTTCTGTTCAATCCAGTTGGTGAAGAGACGTGAGATACTTCCCACCAATAGAAATACTGCAATGAATCCGCTTGATGTTGCTGCACCAACAAGCAGTGCTCTACGCAATGTTGCTCGCTGTGTACTTTTTGGCCGTGACCCTTCCAACCCAAGAAAATACATGAGGTATGTGGGAAGTAATACAAAGCCACACGGGTTTACTGCAGCAAGAACTCCAAGAATGAAGCTGTAGGCAAAACGTCCTTCAAGAGCAATCACGACACACCAAAATATTTCTGCATGGTTGTGGCAAGTTCAGCGGAAGTAATTTCGCCAGCGTGTTGAGAAACAATGACACCACCAGCATCAACAAAGAGTGTCATGGGAAAAGTACCAACACCTAACTGTGTCAGTAGTTCGCCATTGGGGTCGCGGACATAAATAAAGTCGTTCGAATCACTCGCATATTCCTTCACAAAATCTTGCGCAGCAACGGCAGTGTCTTGAGGGTTCACGCCAACAAAAGAGACGTTGCCTTTTGTACTTGCAGCAGCTTTAAGCAATGCAGGAAATTCACGTTTGCAGGGCTCGCAGGTAGAGAACCAGAAGTTCACCACCATGGGTTTCCCACGCAGGGTAGAAAAATCAATAGCTGTGCCGGCGAGATCTTCCAATGAGAGAGCGGGAAACAATTTTCCAGCTGCAGGAACATTGGTACCAATGGTGGGGTCGGCAATAGTGAGCGAGGGGTTGAGTGTGACGGTCCCTAGGTCAGAGGCGGAATCTTCAGTGCGGTCGCTGAGGAGCCACCCACCGCCAACGCTCACCACGGCTACCACCAAGATGGTCAGCAGCAGGCGCACGGTGCGATGGCGGGGGAAGGTCACCTCATCAGGCTACCGATGCCACTAAGTGCCGAGGAATTGGCACTTCGTCAATGGGTCGCATGTGACGAATGTGGACGGGTGGCCGTCCGCGTGGTCGCTTGACAGCAACCACGCGGCCGTTCTCAATGAGCTCGCCGCCCCAGACTCCCCAGGGCTCGTTTTGCTCGATCGCTTGGGCGAGACAATTCGCCTGTGAAGAACACTTGGAACAGATGGCTTTGGCGCGTGCAATATCAACATGCTCTTCAGAGAAGAACAGATAGGTCAGGGTCCCATTTCCATCGGCGCATCGTTTGGCAGACAGAATCATCGGGGTATCGATGCTGATGTCGAGAGTGTTGATGGCGAGCATGTTGTCTACTTTCTGTTCGGTGTTCTGGTATTCGGTCGGTATTCGGTTTGTTGGAAAAGAATCGGAAAAACAAAAAAGGCCGCCGGGTGTGTTACCCAGCGGCCTCGACTTACACGATTTTCGTTTTACGTGTTGCTCCTGTCGAGGCGCTGGCTGAATCGCTTATTGGCGAATTTCACCGCAAACGCTGGATTGCTGGCATGCCAATAACTCGCGGCCGCGCTGGTATGCGCGGATGCGTTGGTGGAGGCTGCGAAGCAGGCGAGGGCGTTGGTGTTCTTTAACATTCGCCTTTAAGGAAACCACCTATTTGGAGTCGAGTCAAGCGATTTAACGAAAGAGGGATGAAACCCTTTATCCATTAGGGTTTTCCTGTGGAAGCCGCCCCCCTTGAATTCCTTGCAGTTCCCCCTCAGGGGCGGATCTTTACCGCCGCACGCAGGGTGCGCTTAGGCGATGTCACCCCTCGTGGCCGACTGCGCCTCGATGCCACCGTGCGATACCTCCAAGACGTTTCCCACGACGACACTGAAGACGCAAACTATGCCGATAAAGACGGTTGGGTAGTGCGCCGCACTGCATTGCGCGTTACCAAGTTTCCTGTTTTTCAAGAGCGGCTTACTTTACAAACATGGTGCGGAGGACTCGGCTCGCATTGGGCAGAACGCTCCACGCGTATTGAAGGTGAAAAAGGTTCGCTCATAGAAGCCTCGGCAGTGTGGGTGCATGTTGATTTACAAACGATGCGCCCCGCAGTACTCGCTGAAGATTTCTTAGTGACCGCTCGTGACGCTGCGATGGAGAGAAAAGTCAGTGCACGTTCAATGTTGCGTATCAAACCAGATGATGCTGAACAGCGAGATGCTTGGCCTGTGCGATTTTCCGATATGGATGCACTCGGACACATGAACAATGCTGCTTATTGGGAAGCAATTGAAGAGTGGTTAAGTGGGCACCGAGATTTTCGTGAACCATTTGCCGTAGTGCTTGAGCACCTCACTCCCATTGAGCCAGGGCACGATGTTTTTACTGTGAC
>Ga0222712_10002189_pt1 | contig 22782 bp, 29 predicted proteins | sample C33_657DmetaG_FD_165043 | JGI IMG/M metagenome (GOLD analysis project Ga0222712, IMG submission 165043) | Estuarine water microbial communities from San Francisco Bay, California, United States - C33_657D | ecosystem: Environmental > Aquatic > Marine > Unclassified | place: USA: California... | reverse complement strand
AGCACAAGTACTCACATTCGTCCAATTGCAAGGACAATTCAGATGGGAATGGTTCAAACAACATCCATGGGCTGTTTCATTGATGGGAGTTCCAATTTCATTTCTTTATATCATGTCTGTAAAATACATGGTATCACATTTTGGGGGAGAGTTATGGCCTTCAAGATTAATGGGATTCTCAATTGGAGCAATAGTATTCAGTTATATGGCTCATTTATGGTTTCAAGAACCATTTACACTTAAAACACTTATATGTCTTGGACTAGCTTTCGCTATAATGATGGTTCAATTATTTTGGAAATAAGTTTGGGGTCTTAAGATATATTTGTTATATTTATGATAACAAAAAATAAAAAGTTATGGCAAAAATTAATGAACATATGAAATCAGTTATGGAAAAAGAAACTAAACAACCAGATGCTAAAAAGCACTTAGAGTTATCAATCGCCAAATCTTCAATTAGAATATTAGCCTGTGGAGCAGGTATGTTTGGAATGTATGATGTAGCCTTTATAGGTTTACTCTTAGCTGAAATAGTAGGAATTAAAGAAGAATTAGTATAATGAAAAAAGATTATACTAAAGCTTTTGTATGGATCCTATTAGGAGCTATCACAGTAGCTATATGGACAACAATTTACAACTTAATATTTTAATATGAAATTTCAATCAACAAAAGTATTTGATGGATACTCAACTGTATTTCGTCAATGGAGAGCTAAAGGAACTCATTGTAGTTTTATTCATGGTTATGGTATTTCTTTCAAAATTATATTTGAAGGAGAATTAGATGAAAGAAACTGGGTATGGGATTTTGGAGGAATGAAAAGAGCTAAAAACACTATTGATGGTGTATCACCTAAAGTATGGATGGATTATATGTTTGACCATACTTACATTATAGCTGAAGATGATCCATTCCTACCAGAAGCTATAAAAATGGACAAATCCGGTATAGTTCAATTAAGAATAATCCCAGCTACTGGAGCAGAACAATTTGCTAAATTTATCTACGAAAAAGTATCTGAATTTATTAAAGTAGAAACAGAAGGTAGAGTAAGAGTAGTAAGTGTAGAATTTAGAGAACATGCTAAAAACTCAGCAATATATGGAGAGTAAATTAAAAAGAATAGAAGATTATAATAAAACACTTCCAGTTGTAGAGTTATATACAGCGGTACAGTCAGAAGGAAGTAGAGCAGGTTATCCAACAGTAGTAATCAGAACAACAGGGTGTACTCACAGATGTTATTTTGGTGAAGGTGGATGGTGCGATTCTTGGTACACAAGTATTCATCCTGAAAAAGGACATATTACTTTCCAAGACATTATTAACATGTATGATGCAAATCCTCACATCACAGAGATGATGCTAACAGGAGGATCACCTACAATGCATCCAGCATTAGTAAATGAGCTAACACATTTTGCACATGAAAGAAAGATATTTATTACTATTGAAACTGAAGGAAGTCATTTTTTGGAGACTGACTATCCTATTAATTTACTTTCCATATCACCTAAATTTAGTAACTCGGTACCTAAAATCGGAGTACTTACACCTCAAGGAGCTGTTACGGATGAAAAAATGATTAAACAGCATAACAAGTTAAGACTTAATTATGATGCTATGTCTAAAATGATTTCATATCACTCTGACTACCACTTAAAACCAGTATGGGATGGTGAAGATCAAGACGCATTAGCTGAAATTATGGGCTGTATTAAAATGTTAGATATACCTCAAGATAAAGTATGGTTTATGCCAGCTGGTGATTCAAGAGAAGCTTTATTCAAATCATATCCAAAAATGTTTGATTGGGTAAGAGATAATGGTTATAGATTGACCTGGAGACCTCACATCATTGCATTTGAAGACAAAAGAGAAGTATAATATTACTTGGCTCCTAAAAAATAATTTATTATATTAAAATATTAAAATTTTATAAATGGAAAACAATAGAAAAAAAATCCACAATGATTTAGAAGTGGTACAAGTAGGTTTCGCAAATGGTGTAGCACCTGGTTTCCCCTTAAATGATCTTCAAAAACAACATATGATTGAAGACGCAACTGAAGCATATGGTCAATTTTTGACAGCATTAGGTTGTGACTGGAAAAATGACCCAAATTCATCTGATACACCAAGACGTGTAGCTAAAGCTTATGTTAATGACTTATGGAAAGGTAGATATACTCCAATGTCAGAAATTACTTCATTTCCATCAGACGGTTATGATGGAATTGTAATTGAAAGAAACATTCCATTAACAAGTATGTGTTCACATCATCACCAAACAATTGGTGGAGTAGTTCATATTGGTTATGTGGTAGGTGAAAATGGTAGAGTAATTGGTTTATCTAAATTAAACAGAATTGTAGAACATTTTGGTAGAAGAGGTGCAATTCAAGAACAATTAACATCTGCAGTTCATCAAGCAGTAGATAAAATTTGTGAAAATAATAGAGGTGTAATTGTTTCTATTGTTGGTACTCACAATTGTGTATCTTGTAGAGGTGTTAAACATCAAGGTGCGTCAATGGTTACAACTAAAGCATCAGGTGTGTTTATGGAAAATGATAATCAAGCTCGTAAAGAGTTCTTTGACTCAATTAAAATTAATAATGGTAATCACCCAGTATAATGTTAAAAGTAGGAAATAAAATTTATTTAAGTTGGGATGACACTATTGGTTTAGTGGACAAGTTATGTGAAAAAATCATCACAGAACAGCCTAACATTGACTCAGTATTTGGATTAAAACGCGGGGGACTTATACCTGCCGTGATGATATCACATAAATTAGGTTTGCCGTGGTCTGACGTGATGTTGCCTAATACTTTAGTAGTAGATGACATTTGTGACACTGGAATAACATTAAAAAACACTATTGGTGTTTATACAGCTGTACTACATTATAAACCACATACTTCATGTTATAAACCTAATATTTATGCCACACTACATGAAGGAGATGAATGGGTTATATATCCATGGGAAAGAAAAGATTCAGAACCAATACAAGACTATTTAAAAAAATAATTATGATCACAAAACCATCAGTTCCCTTCTTAGATGAAGTAGAAGAATTTAATGCTGTAATGGGCAAACCTAACAATTATGAACCAGTTATCCCCGAAAGAAAAGAATGGGAATTTGTATACAATTTCGTCCTTGAAGAACTTGAAGAATATAGAGAAGCTTGCGAAAGAGGAGACATCGTTGAGGTTTTGGACGCTTTGTGTGATATTACTTATGTTGCCGTTGGGAACGGTGCTATGTTACATGGCCTTAAGGATAAGGTATGGCCGGCATATCAAGAAGTTCAAGCGTCAAATTTATCTAAAGCTTGTAAAACAGAAGAAGAAGCTCAAGCAACAGTCGATAAAAGAAGCATCGAACAGAATGAAGCGTGTCATTACGAAAAAGTGGGAGAGTATTACATCGTTTATAGAACAAGAGATAGAAAAGTAATGAAGAATATAAATTACTTCAGACCAGATTTATCACAATTCTTCACAAAAGAACAATTAAGTAAGTTTAACAGAATAAAATAAATTATTAACAATTAAAAACCAAAATTATGAGTGGATTTGAAATTATCATCCTGATTATTATTATAGTACTGGCTACAGCTATTATAGGAACATTTGTCACAAATGGGCAAAAATCTTTAAAAGAGATGAAAGAAGATTACTATCAAAATGAGGAAGCTCAAGAGATAGTAGAATTAGCTAAAGAATTATACAATAAAGATTTACGTCCGATTGTAGCAAAGAAAGCACCTAAAACAAAGGAAAACAAAGCAGAATTTCCTATTGAACAACCAGCTAAGAAAAAAAGAAAATATTACCCAAAAAAGAAAAAAACAGGGGATAATTAATCTAAAACAGTAAATAATGGAAAATACTAAAAACAAAATTTTCCCATATATTATAGCACTAACTGCTTTGTCGGTTAGTGCTTCTGCTGCGTTTTACTCTGTCACTGGACTAAGTAAACTATTTGCAGGGGCTTCAACTCAAGTGATGATAATGGCTGGAAGTTTAGAAGTAGCTAAATTAGTAATAGCTTCTTTATTATACCAATATTGGGATACACTTAATAAAACATTAAGGGCTTACTTAATGGGTGCTACTATAATATTAATATTGATAACATCTATGGGTATCTATGGGTATCTATCAGCAGCGTATCAAACAACAGCTTCTCAAGCTGGTAATGCTGACGCTCAAGTAACTTTACTTGAAACTAAAAAACAAAACTTTGTACAGCAACGAGATTTATATAATACTGAAAAAACTAATTTAATACAAGGTATTACACAATTACAATCAGGTTTAGCAGGTAATAAAACTTCATATGTTGATAAAAAAGGTAATCTTATACAATCAACAAGTAACGCTAATAGAAAATCATTTGAAAAACAATTAGATAACTCCACACTGAGACAGTCGGAAATTTCAGCTAAATTAGACGTTATTAACGACTCAATATTCAAATTGGACACTCAGATTGTAGAGGCAAAAACTACCAATAATTCTGCTAATGAATTAGGCCCATTAAAATATTTAAGTACTTTAACAGGTACTTCAATGGATAAGATTATAAATTATTTGCTATTGGTAATAATATTTGTATTTGATCCTCTTGCTATTGCTTTAGTAATTGCTGCTAATTTTGCTTTTAATAGATTAAAAAAACCTGATCCTGTATTAGAAACATTTAAAGAAAATGTTGAAAGAATTGAAAATGATTTAGATTGGGAATTGCTAGTTAATGAAGGTTTAGATAATGAACCATGGTATGATGAAGAAGCAGAACATAGAATGGATATTATAGGCCAAAATGGAAATGAAGGTGAACATTATGATTCTTTAATACAAGAAAAATTGGCTCCCCAACAAGAATTTGATATATTAGATATAAATAAAGATGGAATTGTTGATGAAAATGAAATTCAAATTGCTAAAAATAAACTTCAAGAAATTGAAAATGAAATAGCAAATAGTTCAATATCAGGATGGAAAGCTAACAAATTAATGAAAGAAGCTGAAAATTTAAAATCAACACTACCTAATAATGATAATGTTATAGATTACAACTAAAAAAGGTTATAAATGAGTTATAAAAACATTGTTACCCAAACATTGGGTAAAAATAGACATGCTGTTACTTTATGGACTGATGATGGAGTAGAACAGTATGAATTTCAGAATTATGCTTATGAAAAGTGCTATGAAAAAGATGCGACTCATTTAGGTCTAAAAGGAGAACCACTACGTAAAGTAACATATTGGGAAGCAACAAATCCTTTTATTCATTATCATGATATGCCGGTTCATCAAAAGTTCCTAATTGACAAATATGGAATCAATGATGAACCATCAACTACTCACCAAGAAATATTTTTCGATATTGAGATCGAGATGGGTGGTGCTCTTACTCCTGACTACATTAGAAGAGCACCTAAACCTGTCACATCAATTGCTTGGTGGCACCGTCAACATGACAAATGGTACATTTTAATTTTAGATAAACAAGGTAAAATAGAAAAAACTACTAATGGTAACAAACAAATTATACCTTGTACTACTGAAAGAGATTTATTAACCAAATGGTTAAACTATTTAGGTAAAGTTCAACCTGATATACTAATTGGTTATAACAGTGATTACTTCGATATACCTTATCTATACTATAGAATTTTAAATCAATTAGGTGAACGTAGAGCAAATGATTTATCTCCTATAGGTAAAGTTAAAATACAAAAATTCACTAATAGAGAAACAGGTGTTGACATTTATAATGAAGACCAACCAGTTAGAATTGAAGGAATGTATTCTTTAGATTATATCAGATTACATAAAAAATATTCAATGTCTGATGAACCATCTTATAAATTAGATGCTTTAGGTGAAAAATATTGTAAGTTAGGTAAAATTGAATATAATGGTAGTTTAGATAGGTTATTCATTGATGATATTGATAAATTTATTGAGTATAACTTTCGAGATGTTGAAATCTTAAAAGCATTAGATAATAAATTCAATTATATTGGTTTAACAAAAAACTTAGCTCATAAAGGTAAAATACATTATGATGATGTTTACCAATCATCAAAAATTCATGATGGTGCTATTTCAGCTTACCTATTATCTGAAAATATAGTTCCTCCATCAAGAGATAGAAATCCAATCAAGAAAGCAAATTACGCTGGTGGTTATTTATTCTGCCCTAAAGCAGGTTTATACAGGTATATGTTTGATGAGGATTTAACATCACTATATCCTTCAATTATTATGTCTCTTAATATTGGTAAAGAAACATTAGTAGGTAGAATTATAGATCCTAATGATAGAAACAATAGATTAGGGTTAAATGATTTATTAAACGATGTTGATGATAAACCACGAGTTACAGAATGGTTTGTTAACCAACAAAAATTTAATAAAATAGAATGGACTAGTTCTAAATTAGCTAAACTACTTCAACAATACAATTTGGCTATCTCAGCAAATGGTGTTATATTCCGAAATGATGAGCCGTCAGTATTATCAACAATACTATCAAAATGGTTTGATGAAAGGGTATTGTATAAAAATAAAATGAAAGAGGCTTATAAAGCTGGTGATAAAGTAGCAGGTGAAAAATATCATTTGATGCAATACACAATGAAAATTCTATTAAACAGTTTATACGGCGCCACAGCATTACCTTCATTTAGATATGGAAATGTTATATTATCAGAAGCCATTACTTTATCAGGACAAAGAATTATTCAAGAATCAGCACTTTGCGCTAATAGACATATGAATAAAGTTATTAGAAACGAAATTAAATTAGATATATAATGGCATTAAAAGGACAATCAATTAGAAATGGAGTTACCATTACTCAGAATGGTAAACCAGTTGATAAAAAAGTAATTATTGAGGCAAGTGAAACTTGGACAGAACAACAAGAATCATTCTTTAAGAAAATGCTTAAACAAGGTGGTAAATGTAAAGTAGGTGGAGAGTTATATAATATTACTCTTAAAGAAAGAAATGACTTAGACTCAAGAGGAAACAGACCAGTTAATTTACCTCCAGTACCAGGAGAAAGAACATTTTAATATGAAGCATTTAGAAGATACTCCATGGTGGATTTGTGATGAAGATGATTTCAACTTCTGTGCCTATGTGGATACTGACTCTAATTACTTTAATGCTGAACCTCTACTAAAGCATTTATATCCTAACTTTGAAGATTTTAATGATCAAGAAAAAGATGATATCTTAGAAAAAGTTGCTTTAAAATATGAAGGTATTATTACTAAACATTATGATGAATTAGCTAGAGAATGTTTTAATGTGCCTACACATAGATTAGAAATGAAAACTGAATGTGTTATTCGTTCAGCTTATTTTAGAGCCACTAGACGATATGCTCAATGGATCACAAAACAAGAAGGTAGAGCAAATGAAATTTTAGATATTAAAGGTTTAGAATTTAAGAAAGCTAATTTTCCTAAATACTTTGGTAAGTTTTATCAAGAGATATTAGAGTTAATTATTAAAGGTACTCCACAGAATATAATTGATAAGAAAATACAAGACTTTAGAAATGAATCAACAGGTAAAGATGTAGACTTTACTTTAATTGGTAATCCAACATCAGTTAAAGTATTAAATGACTATGTTGAGGCAGTACCTAGACCAGGTAAAATTTTATCTACACTTAAAAAAGGTGCTGGTGCGAATGTTAAAGCTGCTACTTGTTATAATGACTTATTAAGATTTTGGCAATTAGATAAAGATTATAGTCAAATTGTACAGGGTGATAAGATTAAATGGGTTTATTTAAAATCTAACCCATATCAAATGGAAGCTATAGCTTTTCTAGAATTTGATATGCCCGATAAAATTAGAGATTTTATCAATGAGTATATTGATAGAGAAAAAAGTTTTGAAACTATATTACAAAATAAATTACAAGGATTTTATGATGACTTAGAGTGGGTATTACCACCATCAAATCCGTTAATAAATAAATTCTTTACATTCAATTAAAATGGATAAAAAATTATTAGTACAATTAATCGAAAGTTTTTACCTTAATGGTTTAGCTACTCAAGTTAAATTTAAAGTTAAAAATAATGAAGCTCACATTAAATTTGCAACTGACAATAAAGATTGTATAGGTGAAATAAAAGCACCAGTACAATTAGAAGATTGTGAGATTGGAATTTTTAATACTGCTCAATTATTAAAATTACTTAATATCACAAATGAGTATATTGAGTTAAAATTAGAAAAACAAGGTAACCACTTCCTAAAACTTCATATTAGTGATAATCAATTTGATTTGTCATATAACTTAAGTGATTTAGGTTTAATTCAGGATCCAGGTGTAGTACCAAATTTACCACCACATGATTTAGAATTTGATATTAATTTTGATTTTACTCAAAAATATATTAAAGCACATAACGCTTTAGATAAACCACCTAGATTTGAAATTGGTGTGACTAAAGATTTCCAAGGTGAGGAAGTAATTAATTTTATGGTAGGTGAGAAATCAACATACTCTAATAAAGTAACATTTACTGAGGCTGGAACTGTTATTAATCAAGTTAAACCAGTATCATTTAGTGCTGCTAATTTTAGAGAAATAGTTTCTGTAGCTAAAAGTGCTAATGGTAAAGCTTATCTATTCAAAGATGGTTTATTAAAAATCAACTTAGAAGAAGAAGGAGTAATATCTGAATATTTCTTAGTAGCTTTACATGAGTAGTAATATTTATGACAAATCGACTCTAGGGCGAGATCAATCAGTTGTATAAAAAATTATTAACGCGATCTTAGGACGCACAAAATGTAAATCAAAATGAGTACACAATTCAACGAATGGGATATCTTATTCCACAATTTCTTCTTTCCGTCAAGCGGATTTGGCTCAGCAGCCACAACAAAACAACCACACCCACTTAACATTTATTATGACGAAACAGGCCTTCACTTTGAAGTAGCATGTACTGGTCTAACTAAAAATGATGTTAAATTAGATATTGAAGATGATATCTTAAAAATTAGTTATAACAAACCCGATGAAGCTATTGATAAACAAATTCCTCCTGGAACAATCCATAGAGGATTATCTAAAAAATCCTTCAATTTAGGTTACAAAATTTCCAGTAAATATGATTTAAGTAAAACTGATGGTAAACTAGAAAATGGTTTGCTTGAAATCTTTATTCCTATTACTGAAAAAGCTAAACCGAAAACACTTAAAATTAAATAAAAACTCTCGCCCAAGAGTTTGGTTATCGGTTTATTCTTACGTACATTAAATAAAACAAATAAGTTATATGGCAAATCCAAATTTTAAAGGTAGACAAAAAGGATCTATCAAAAAGACATCAACTATTTCTGATCCACTTTTAGGTGATTATAAAATAGTATTTGATGAAAGTAGTTACAATTTAATTTTCACTGAACCTGATACTCAGAAAGAAAAGGTAGTAGGGTATTACTCTCAATTACCTAGTGCGTTAAGACGTATAGCTAAAGAGCAGGTTATAGAGAAAAAATCAGTTTACTCTTTAAAAGAGTATCTTACAGAATTAGAATCAACAATAAATCAATTAAAAACTTTAATGAACTATGAGTAAATTAGTACCAAGAGAAGGTAGCATTATTTTAAAACAAATTGAGACTAGTGAAACTACAGTAGGTAATATTATTATTCCTGACATGGGTGATGATAGATCACTTATAGCTGAAGTTGTAGCAGTTTCTGATGTTTACAATTACCATAAAGGTGAATTCATCCCAACTGACTTGAAAGTAGGTATGAAAGTTACAATTCCGCCAATGGGAGCACAAAAAATCAAAATCGATAATATAGATTATCTTATTATGGCTCAAAATAACATTCCAGCAATTATAGAAGATTAATTATGACAGAAACAGTATTCGGAACAGAATTAAAAAGTAAATTATTAAGTGGTGTTGAGAAACTAAACAATAGTGTATCATCAACATTAGGTCCAGCTGGTAGAACAGTTTTAATTAAGGACAATCAAGGTCAATTAACCATTACTAAAGATGGTGTATCAGTTGCTAAAGCATTTGGTGACTTAGAAGATCAAGTAGAATCAATTGGAGCACAAGCTGTAAAACAAGTATCAATCAAAACTGGTAATCTAGTTGGTGATGGTACTACTACATCAACTTGTTTAGCACATGCTATTTTACAAGAAGGATTAAAACATGTAGCAGCAGGACAAAATCCAGTTGAAATTAAAAAAGGGATTGATGCCGCTGTAGAGGAAATTAAATCTGAATTAGATAACTTAACAGAAGATATCTCGGATAATCAACAAATAAAAGAAGTTGCTACTATATCTGGTAACAATGATGAAGAAGTGGGTAATTTAATTGCTACTGCTTTAGAAAAAGTGGGTAGAGATGGAATTGTAGCTATTGAACAATCAAAAACTGGAGAAACATCTTTAGAGATTGTTGAGGGTATGCAATTTGATAGAGGTTACAAATCACCTTATTTTGTAACTGATAATAACACTATGAACGCGTTATTAGACAATCCATACATCTTAATTTATAATGGTAGAATTGGTAATGTAAATGAATTAGTAAATGTATTAACATTAGCTAACTCAGAAACAAGAGCATTATTAATTGTAGCTGAAGATATTGATGGTGAAGCTTTAGCTTTAACAATTGTTAACAAAGCAAGAGGGGTTGTAAAAGTAGCTGCTGTTAAAGCTCCTGAATTTGGAGATAGAAGAACAATGGCATTAGAAGACTTAGCTGTTATTACAGGTGGTCAAGTATTATCTAAAGACAAAGGTCATAAATTAGATAAAATTGATGTCGCTACCTTAAAACAAGTATTAGGTTCAGCTCGTTCAGCTATTGTAGGTAAAGATAAAACAACAATTGTTGATGGTAGAGGTGAGGAAGAAGCTATTAAATTAAGAGCTGAAGAAATCAAAACACAAATTGATGGAGCAACTTCACCATTTGAAAAAGAAAAATTACAAGAACGTTTAGGTAAACTAATCGGAGGAGTAGCTATCATTAATGTTGGTGGTAACAGTGAATTAGAAATTAAAGAGAAAAAAGATAGAGTAGAAGATGCTTTATTTGCTACAAAAGCCGCTCTTGAAGAAGGAATTGTAATTGGTGGTGGTACAGCTTTAATGTATGCTAGAAAAGCAATTACATTTGAAGGTTCAAATGACTTTGTAAATGGTAAGAAAATTGTTTACAGAGCAGCAGGAGCTCCATTTACTAAGATTTTAACTAACGCAGGACACGATGTTATGGAGGTTCAATATTTAGGTTCTAAATTAACTGATTCAGAAAAAGGAAGTAATTGGGCAGGTCTTAACTATAAAGATTTATCAACAGTAAACTTTAAAGAATTAGGTATTATTGATCCTAAAAAAGTAACTAGAGTAGCATTAGAAAATGCAGCTTCAGTTGCAGGTACATTATTGACAACTGAGTCAGTAATTTATGAAAAAATTGAAGATAAAGAAGAATCAAATCCTATGCAAGGTATGATGTAATAAATTTGGAGCCTCGAAAGAGGCTCCATATATTATAATAAATTAATAAGTTATATGTTCAATAAAAAACACACTTTATTTACTGAAAAATATAGACCTGATACATTAGAAGGTTATATAGGTAATGATGATTTTAAATCATCTTTACAACAGTGGATTGATACTAATGATGTTCCACATTTACTATTATGTGGAGGCGCAGGTACAGGTAAAACTACAGCCGCTAAATTAATTGTTAATAACATTAATTGTGACTATGTTTATATTAACTGTTCTGATGAAAATGGTATTGATACTATTAGAGATAAAGTAAAATCATTCGCTTCAGCTGCTAGTTTCAAACCTCAGAAAGTAGTGATAATGGATGAAGCTGATTTCTTGACAATTAACGCTCAAGCAGCACTTCGTAATGTAATTGAGACATTCAGTTTAACAACACGTTTTATCTTTACTTGTAATTACGTTGAACGTATTATTGATCCAATTCAATCTAGAACAATAGTATTTGAATTAACACCTCCATCAATGCAGGATGTTGCTTTTAAATGTGTTGAGATTTTAGATTTAGAGGGTGTCACTTATACTAAAGCTGATATAGTAAGAATTGTTAAACAAACTTACCCTGATATTAGAAAAAGTTTAAACTTGTTACAATCATCTATTAAAAATGGAGATCTACAACAAAGTAGAGAAGTAACTAATTTTAACCAAACATCTGATCAAATAATAGCTTTACTTAAAGGTCAAAACATTAAAAACTTTACTACTATAAGACAGTTAGTAATGGATTCAAATGTTAGAGACTATAATGAGTTATATCGAGTATTATTTGAAAGAGCAGACGAATTTACTAATTCAGCTATAGCAACTCTTATTATAGCAGATTACCAATATAAATCAATCATGGCACCTGATAAAGAAATTACATTTTGCGGGTGTATAGCAAAATTATTAACAACTAAATAAAAATCGCAATGGACGAAATGCAACCACAAATGAATCTTGACTTAACTAAAACAACTCCAATTTTAACTGCTGCTGGTGGTAAAATTTGGCATCAAGGCTATATCTTGAGAAAAGTATCTAAATTTGTAACTGGAACACCAGATGACAATGTTTTACCAATTCAGGTATTTTATGACCCAGAAACAGGTGAAATTTTAAAAGAAGGATTGCCAGCTGAATTATCATTTATTATTGAAGGTGACGAAGCTTAAAAGTATTTTTGATTGGGTGAAGCAAATATCATATGATAAAGAACCTTGGTCCTCATTTACTATTGAGGAGCAAGATATGTTCAATAATTTTATGATAAACAAGATCATATCAATGAATCCAAACTACATTGAATTAGTAGCTGAGATTCAAGAGCACCAAATGCCTAAAGACAAATTATATCAATTCTATTGTCAAGCTTTACCTAAACAAAAGTTTTTTAACAAATATCAAAAACCATCAAAACAACAGTATAGTAAGGAAGTATTAGGTTTATTAGCTGAATACTTCCAAGCTAGTACTAGAGAAGTTTTAGATTACTGTGATATTTTATCTAAACAAGATATTATAGATATAGTGTTACAATTAGGAAAAGATGACAAAGAAATTAAAAAATTATTAAAATGAAAACACCATTAAACCCACATTTATATAGAATGTTAAAGACATCAGCTGAAGCAGATAAAGCAAAAGCTATGTTAACATTAAATTTACTATCAGAAAATCCAGCTGGTATTGGAGATCACTCAACAGATGATTTCTATAACAATGCTGAAGAGGCTTTAAAAATGTTAATTGACGCTGATGACAGATTAGACGCGTTAAAAATGTATTTTGAACAATAATGGGAGACTCAGTAAAAAAATACGAAGAGATGACTAAAAACATAGATGTAAAACCAAACTTCAAAATATCAGATAAATTTCCTGAATACCCAAGAATGTCAGATACTGTTAGACAATTGGAAAAAGAATATCCAGTTATAGCAGATGAATTTAAGGAAATACTAGTAGCACAGTATGAATTATTTGCTCAAAAAATGCTATCATATGGTATGGGAAATATATCAATGGGTTCTAATTTAGAAACTAAAGAGGAAACTAGATTTTCACTTACAGCTATTTGGATTAGAATGAACGATAAAATGAATCGTTTGAAAAATCTAGTTTTATTAGGTAATAAAAATCCTTTAGATAATGAGCCTACAATTGACGCATGGATTGACATGGTTAATTATGCTGTAATAGCTCAGATTGTTAGTAAAGGTAAATGGAAAAAATAAAATATTTTGGCTAAAAAAATTCCTCAAGTATTAAAAGAAATAAAAAAAGTAAATATACCTGAAATAAATTATGCTTTTAATAAAAATATTTCTTATTCACAGTTAAGTATCTACTCTAGTTGTCCTCATAGATGGGGATTAAGATATAGAGATGGATATAAAGTTTTTGAACCTAGTATACATGCTGTGTTTGGAACAGCATTACATATTACACTTCAAGAATACTTAACTGTACTATATGAGGAAAGTAAAGCAGCGGCTGATAGATTAGATTCAGAAACTACTTTAAAGAACTCAATACGAGATGAGTACCAAAATTTCTATGATAAAAATAAAAAAATTCATTTTAGTAATGCGGCTGAATTAGCTGAGTTTTATGAGGATGGAATGAACATTATAAATTATGTTAGAAAGAAAAGTGGTACTTATTTTTCAAAACGTGGATGGTATTTAGTAGGTTGTGAAATGCCTTTAGTATTAAAACCTGTTAAAAATATATCTAATGTTCTATTTGGTGGTTTTTTAGATGTAGTGTTTTATCATGAACCTACAAATACTATAAAGATTCTTGATATTAAAACTTCAACTAAGGGTTGGGGTGATAAAGATAAAAAAGATGATATTAAAACATCTCAATTAGTATTATATAAAAAATTCTTTGCTGAACAGTATAATTTCCCTATTGACAATATTGAAGTAGAGTACTTTATTACTAGAAGAAAAGTATATGAAGGTGGAGACTTTCCTCAAAAACGTATACAAGAATTTAAACCAGCATCTGGTAAAGTCAAAATAAACAAATCAACTCAACTATTAGAGACATTTATAAATGATACATTCAATTCAGATGGGACATTTAAAATGCATGAGTTAGAAAAAAAGCCCTCACCGTCAAATTGTAGGTTCTGTCAATATAAAGACAATCCAGATTTGTGTAATAAAAATGAAGAAGTTAAAAAACAATTTACATTTTATTAAGAATCCATATATTTATATATAACATTAAAACATAAATTATGGCAAACAATCAACAATTAACAAGTGTAAAGGTAGATAAAGAAATATTTGAAGCCTTCAAAATCGAATGTGTTAAAACAAAGTTTTCACTTCAAAAATTAGCAGATCGTGGTATGCATTTATACTTAACAGATCCTGAATTCCAAAAAATAGTTCACAATCATATGAACTTAGAATTAAAAAAATAATAAAAATTAAATTAGTTTTATGCAAATAGAAGGTTATTTACCTCCTGATCAACGTAAGAAAATCTTATTCATTTGTGATGACATAAGAATGCATTCAGGAGTAGCTACAATGTCCCGAGAAATAGTTTTAGGTACAGCCCAACATTACAACTGGGTATCAATAGCAGCAGCTATAGATCATCCTGAAGCTGGAAAGAGATTAGACTTATCTCAAGCAACCAATCAAGAAACAGGTTTAACTGACTCATCAGTTATATTATACCCTAACAATGGTTATGGTAACGCTGATTTAATTAGAGCTTTAATTAAAACTGAAAAACCTGATGCTTTATTCTTCTTTACAGATCCAAGATATTATGATTGGTTATTTGCAATTGAGAATGAAATTAGAAAACAAATCCCAATGATTTATATTAACATTTGGGATGACTTACCAGCTCCATTATACAATAGAGCATTTTATGAATCATGTGATACTTTATTAGCGATTAGTAAACAAACCAAAAATATCAATGAAATGGTTTTAGGAGCTAAAGCTAAAGATAAAATCATTACTTATGTACCTCACGGTATTAATGAAAAACAATTCTATCCAATTGAAAATCAAGATGAGTTAAAAGAAACTAAGAAAAAATTATTTGGTGATAAAGAATTTGATTTTACAGTATTTTTTAATTCTAGAAACATTAGAAGAAAATGTATTAGTGATTTAATGGCCGCTCACAAATTATTCTTAGATTCATTACCTAAAGAAAAAGCAGATAAAGTAGCATTAGTATTACATACTCAACCTGTAGATAATAATGGTACAGATTTATACGCTGTTAGAGAATTATTATTTGGTAAAAATTCAAATGTATTCTTCTCAGATCAAAGAATTGATACTCCTGAATTGAATAGATTATATAATATAGGAGATGTAACAGTATTACCTACTTCAAATGAAGGATGGGGATTAGCACTTACTGAAGCTATGATGGCTGGTAAAATGATTATTGCTAATGTAACAGGTGGTATGCAAGATCAAATGAGATTTGAAGATGAGAATGGCAATTGGATTGATTTTACTCCTGAGTTCCCTTCTAACCATTTTGGTAAATATAAAAAACATGGTGAATGGGCAGTACCAGTATTCCCAAACAATATGTCTTTAGTTGGTTCACCAACAACACCTTATATCTGGGATGATAAATTAGACTTTAGAGAATTAGCTTCAGCTATTCAATCAGTATATGAATTATCTTCTGAAGAAAGAAAAGCTAAAGGATTAAAAGCAAGAGAATGGGTAACATCAGATGAGTCAGGTATGTCAGCTAGAATAATGTGTAAAAATATTATTAAAGATATTGATTTAACTTTAAACACATTTAAACCTAGAAAATCATTTGAATTTATTAAAACAACAGAAACACCAGCTTTAGAATTGGTTCACCCACTAACATATTAATACGTTATGAAAAATACATTTGTAATAAGTTGTCCTATTGACACTTACAGCGGATATGGTTCTCGTTCAAGAGACTTAGTTAAGGCCTTAATTAACCTAGATAAGTACGATGTTAAGATTATGCCACAACGTTGGGGTAATACACCTTGGAACTTTATTGAGGATCATAAAGAAGAATGGGGATTTTTAGTTCCTCATATGTTAACAGGTCAAATGACTTCACAACCAGATATTTGGGCTCAAATTACAGTACCTAATGAATTTCAACCTGTTGGGAAATATAATATTGGTATAACAGCTGGTATTGAAACTACAGTATGTGCTCCACAATGGATTGAAGGAATGAATAGAATGAATTTAAATTTAGTTTCATCTGAACATTCTAAGAAAGTATTTTTAGATTCTAAATTTCAAAAACAGGATGATCAAACTAGACAAGTAATAGGTACAGTTGAATTAACATCACCAATTGAGGTATTATTTGAAGGGGTAGATATAACTAAATACTTCCCAGTAACATTAACACCATCATCTGAAATAGGTCAAGCATTAGATACTATAGAAGAAAATTTTGCCTTCTTATTTGCTGGTCATTGGTTACAAGGAGATTTAGGTCAAGATAGAAAAGATGTAAGTGGTTTAATAAAAATATTTTTTGAAACATTTAAAAATAAAAAATCAAAACCTGCACTTATCTTAAAAACAATGTCGGGTCCTGCTTCTATTACTGATAGAGATGTTATATTAAAGAAAATAGATATGATTAGAGGTACAGTTAATTCTAAAAACTTACCTAATATTTACTTATTCCATGGTGAAATATCTGATGATGAAGTTAATCAATTATATAACCATTCTAAAATCAAAGCAATGGTTAGTTTAACTAAAGGTGAAGGGTTTGGTAGACCATTATTAGAGTTTACTCAAACTAAGAAACCAGTTATAGCTTCAAATTGGAGTGGTCAAGTAGATTTCTTAAACCCAGAATTCACTTCATTAATACCTGGTAATTTAACTCCAATACATCCATCAGCTCAAGTTAAAGATATGTTAATTGATGGTTCACAATGGTTTACAGCTGATTATGGTTTTGTAAGGGGATTATTTCAAGATTATTTTGAAAATTATAAAAAATATCAAGATAAGGGTAAACGTTTAGCTCATTATTGTAAAACTAATTTCTCATTTGAAAAAATGCAAGAAAAGTTAGATACAATATTAACTTCTAATATACCAGAATTGCCTAAACAAGTCCAATTGAAATTGCCTCAATTGAAAAAAGTAGAATTACCTAAACTTAAAAAAGTAGAATAATGAAAGATAAAGTAATAGAAAGTCCTTTAAATGGAGGATTATGTTATGTTACTCCTATTAGTGAAACTAAAAATGGTTATTTTTGTTTCTCAACAGGATACAAAACAAATGATTTAATGGTTGAGGGTGAATTTGACTTCGAAACATACGAAGAAACACTTCCTGAACTATATAAAGATCTAAAAAGAGTAGACGATAACAAGAGAGTATGGTACCCAGCTACTATGAATATTCAGGACAAAGGAACAGTATTCGCGAATGGTACTAGTAAGGATAATTGGCGTTGGGCAGGAGTATTAGCAGTTGAAGTAACCGAAGAAGAAAAAGGTAAATTTAAAATACCTGGTACTGAAGATTTTTATACTCATAAAACTGACATCAAAACCTTAAAGAACTTCCCACAAGACGATTTTATTGAAGCATTAGATTATATTGGATTCTTTAAAGAACAATAATATGAAAATAAGTTATGCAATAACAGTTTGTAATGAGTTTCTTGAAATACAGAAACTTGTTACATTTCTTTTACAAACCAAAAGGTTAAAAGATGAAATAGTAATACTTTATGACCAAGGTAATGGTGATAAAGGAATTGAAGAATATCTTAGAAGTAAATCAGTAAATGGAGCCTTTAATTGGCACTCAGGAATTTTTGAAGGTAATTTTTCTAATTGGAAAAATAAATTAACATCTTTATGTAATGGAGATTATGTCTTTAATATAGATGCAGATGAAATGCCAACTGAAGATCTTATTAATAGTTTACCTTACATCTTAGAAGTTAATCCTGAAGTAGACGTTTTCTTAGTACCAAGAATTAATACAGTAGAAGGTCTTACTCAAGAACATATCCGTCAATGGAGATGGATGGTTAATGAGAAAGGTTGGGTAAACTTCCCTGACTACCAATGGAGAATTTATAGAAACGTTTCTAATATTAAATGGAAAAACAAAGTTCATGAAGTATTAGAAGGATATAAAACCTCTACTCTATTACCAGCTGAAGAAGCATACTGTTTATACCATCCAAAAACAATTGACAGACAAGAAAAACAAAATAATTACTACGATACACTATGAACATAATAATCCCAATTGGAGGTATAGGACAAAGATTTCAAGATGAGGGATACTTAATGCCTAAACCCCTTATAAGTGTTTTAGGTAAAACTATGATCTACAGAGTAATAGATAACCTAAATCTAAATGATGAAGATACTATCTATATTGTTTATAATAATCAATTAAAAGAATTTAACTTTGAAAACTTAGTTAAGTTCTATTTTCCTAAAAAGAATATAAAATTCATATCTTTAGATCATGTCACTAAAGGAGCATCTGAAACTATACTTTATGGTTTAAATGAGATGCCTGTTAAGGAATTAGAAAAAGAATTCCTAGTTTTAGACTGTGATACATTCTATGAAGAAGATATATTAGATCAATATAGAAAGTCTGATAATAAAAATATGATTTTTTATTTTGAAGATAAACAAACTAATCCTATATTTTCTTATATTAAATTAGACTCTAATGGGTGGGTTACAGACATAAAAGAAAAAGTTAAAATATCTGATTGGGCTAATACTGGTGCCTATGGTTTCCATACAGGACGTACTTTAAAACAATACATTGAAAAACTATCAGGCCTTAGTACTGAAACCTATACTTCTTATGTTTACCAAGAAATGTTAAAAGACAATCTTGTAATCAAAGGTCAACAAGTATCTAAATTTAGTTGTGTTGGTACACCTTTACAATTACAAATATACTGTAACAAAAATAAACATAATTCAGAACCATTGAGAATATGTTTTGATTTTGACAATACTTTAGTTTCATACCCAACCATACCCGGTGACTATTATAGTGTAGAGCCAATTCAACGTAATATTAATTTCCTTAAATTACTTCATAGTTTAGGTCATACTATTATTATCTACACAGCACGTAGAATGAAAACACATGGTGGTAATGTTGGGCGCGTAGTAGCAGACATATCTAGGGTAACTCTAGACACACTTGATAAATTTGATATACCTTACGATGAAATATATTTCGGTAAGCCTTACGCTAATTTTTACATTGATGATTTAGCTGTTAACCCATCTATATCAATGAATCAAGCTATAGGGGTTTATGACACTGAAATTGCTCCTAGAACATTTAATAAAGTTGAGTACAATCAGGATAAAGTTATAAAAACAACTTCTAACCCAGGTGAAATTTATTGGTACCAAAATATACCTAAAAAATGTGAGTATATGTTTCCAAAAATATATGATATTACTGGTAATAGAATAATAATGGAAAATATTGAGGGTGTAAGTTTTTCATATTTGTATACTAATAAATTATTAAAAGTTGAACAATTAACAAGTTTAATGACTCAACTCCAAATGCTTCATAACCATCAAACTAAAGTTGATAAATATCCTAAGGTTTATGCTGATTATGTTCAAAAACTTAGAGATAGATATAATAGTAACCGAGACTTATATAATAAATACATCCACGCTGAATCTATATTTAAAAAACTAGACGGTTTATTATATGACTATGATGGAGTAGTATATTCTGTGATACATGGTGATCCAGTGTTCACAAATATATTACAAACAGAACAAGGGTTAAAATTTATTGATATGAAAGGTAAAATAGGTGATGAGTTAACTATTATAGGAGACACTTACTATGATTTAGCCAAAGTTTATCAATCAATACTAGGGTATGACTTTATATTAAATGATGTTGAATTAGATAATGTTTATATAAATGAGTTTAAAACTGCGTTTGAAAGTTTGTTTAATAAAGAAGGTCTTCGTAATTTAAAAATAATAACAGCAAGTTTATTCTTCACACTTATGCCTTTACATACTGAAGACCAAGATAAATTTGCTAAGTACTTTAAAATAATAAACACTTTATTAGATGAATGCTGAGATAATTAAAATACAACTTCCCAAAACTTTTAATCCTGAAAATGATTATTGTACTGTAAACAAAAAAGTATTTGTAACTCATACTGATCCTCAATTTGATAAAGGTATAGGAAATGGTTGGTTAAAAATCACCCATAATGAAGAAGAATGGGGTGAGGTAGTACTAGATGAATTATTTTTACTTTATGATGAGGCGGGTCTAAACTATGTTCACTTTTTCTTTAACTTTTTTGGTAAATGTCCTTATTTTGATGAATTAAGAAAAACTAAACCTAATCTAAAATTAGCTATACCATCAGATTTTTATAGTGAAGAAGGTAATAGTACTTTTATAAAACAATGGTTAGATTTATATTATCAAGATAATATGCCTAATATTTTTATATTAGAAAAAAATAAAATACATCTTGTATCTACTCTTTATGTACCTCAAACTTTATATGGTTTTCCTATGTCTCATGGTGATGATTATATTATAGATAAAATATTAGAGACAGTAGCTAAAGTTCCTACTATACCTGTAACTAAAAATGGATGTTACATTTCAAGACAGGATACAATCAAAAGAGGATGGTATCATTCAAGAATATTAGAAAATGAACTTGAATTAATAGATAAAATCCAATCTGAACTTGATTATGACATTATTGAATTAATGGATTATGATATGGTAGGTAAAATACAAATATTTAAATCCTACAAAAATATAATTCAGCAAAGCAGTGCTTCAAATGTTAATATTTTATTTTCAAATAAAAGTAATACTAATATCATTATCACTCATCCTAAAATGGAAGACTGGTTAGGATATAAATGTAATCAATTTTCAAATAGATCAAAAACAAATTTGATTTCTCTAAATGGAGGAGGTATATTAACAGCTGAACAAAAAGAAGATCAAGCTGATGGAAATAATTTAGCTTGGAAATTAGGTGACATAGATTCCCTAATTGAGGTTTTAAAACAAATTGATAAAGGAGAAATATAAAATATTTGGATATCACAGATATTTTTATTATATTAAATAAAAAATTAGTTACATGGATAGTATTTTAAATTTAGTACAAGAGTACATTACAAAGAAAGACAGTGAAAAGAAATGGGTTGCAGGAGAGGACTTAGTTCAATATGCAGGACCTTATTTTGATGGTCAAGAAGCACAAGCGGTTGTTAGAACTATGCTTGAAGGTTGGTTAGTTTTAGGAAAAGAAGGAGCAATGTTCGAAAGACGTTTTCCTAAAAAACTAGGACATAAGACCGGAGTTATTGTTAACAGTGGATCAAGTGCTAATTTATTAATGATGTTAGCCTTAACATCTAAAAGAGGAATGAACTTACCTAAAGGTACAAAAGTAATTACTCCAATAGCTGGATTTCCAGCTACACTAAGTCCTGCTATTCAAGTAGGCTTTACACCTATATTTGTTGATATTGAATTAGAATCTCTTAATTTAGATTTAGATCAAGTAGAACAAGCATGTATTGATCATCCAGATGCTAAAATAATTACATTTGCTCACGTATTAGGTAACCCACCTAACATGGATCGATTAATGGAAATTATAAACAAATATGATCTAATATTATTAGAAGATTGTTGCGATGCTTTAGGAACAACTTACGATGGTAAAATGTTAGGTTCATTTGGTAAAATGGCTTCATGTTCATTCTATCCAGCACATCATATTACAATGGGTGAAGGAGGATTTGTAGCATGTAGTGATCCTCAATTGGAAAAAATATTAAGAAGTTTTAGAGATTGGGGTAGAGGATGTTATTGTCAAGGTAAAGCAAATGCTTTAGAATGTGGTTCATGTGGTATTAGATTCAGTAATTGGTTACCAAGTTTACCTAATGAAATATTTGATCATAAATACACTTATGAAGAAATTGGTTATAACTTAAAACCAACTGAATTACAAGCAGCAATGGGTAATGTTCAATTAGGTAAGTTAGAAGAGATCGGAGTACTAAGAAGAAGAAATCATAAAGCAATTGTTAACATTTTTAGAAAG
>Ga0222712_10002188_pt1 | contig 22792 bp, 18 predicted proteins | sample C33_657DmetaG_FD_165043 | JGI IMG/M metagenome (GOLD analysis project Ga0222712, IMG submission 165043) | Estuarine water microbial communities from San Francisco Bay, California, United States - C33_657D | ecosystem: Environmental > Aquatic > Marine > Unclassified | place: USA: California... | reverse complement strand
GCATCATGCGACAACTTAGGTAGTCCTTCAAAAAATTCTTGGATCTTCTTAAATTGTTGCGAATTCAACGAATCAACAAACGACTCTATATCTTTGCGTTCTAAGTTGGCCGCTTCGTATACACCGTTATCATCAAATATAGCTTCTATACAAGATGTTATGATAGCAAATGTATTTTTAACTTCGCCTTCGTTAGAACCTATTGCTCTTGTCACGTCATCAGCAGTTGGGAACTTCATGATTACACCAACTTTGTCTGTTAACATGATCTTGCTATCAGTCTTCTTAGCTTGAGTAAGTTCTACTGTCTCTAAGTTGACTGTTATTTCGTTTTTTGTACCGCAATTCTTACACTCATATCCAACCTGGGTCGTTTCACCGACTGATTTAGATCTAAGTTTTAAGAAAAGCAATTCGAGCTCAGCTGTTGGCAATGTTTTTGCCTTCACTTCGCCGAATGTACACGCTTCGATGATATCTTGGACTGCTCTTAAGATCTGTTTTTGATCTTGAGATTCCATAGCCATCATCAACAGCTTCTCTTCTTTGACCAAATATGGTCTATACTTCACCGTTTTCTTACTTAATGGTAGATCCACTTCATAGGACGGCGTGTTTAAAATAATAGGTAAAGACATAATATACTCCTAATAATATTATTATACTCCAAATGTTCGGCCGACAGAGCCAAGTAGTACTTTCCCTTTCGAAAGAACTGATTCTACAAATCCCTCTTCACTCCAATCTTCATAAGATAGCGTAATTGTTTGTTTTTGGGTTTGATTTTCACCGCCGTTTGTCAACTCGTACGATGTAATGCTTGTTGGAAACGCATTTTTTAGCGTGACCGTGTAAACTGGGACGTCTCTTTGATCTAACTGTTGAATAATTACGTCAGTCGTGAACTGAGAACGATATTTCATAGTCATTTTTTTGCGATCAAACATCCTATTGAACCAATTTTCGAAAAATTTCTTCATAAAATGATCATTTGTGATGTGGAAGCTCATCGTAACGTCATCATTGATGTAAGTGTAAGGCGTTTTTATCGATAATAAGTTAGTTTGTACTTCAGAAGTCGAAATTTGACGTCCTGGAAGCGTCACTGAGTCACAAAGTATCGAAACATCGCGTGGGTCATTGATAAATGGACTAGAAGTGCCTTGTCCAAATGCTCTAGCAATCAAATTTTGTGGATCGAAGCTGATTAATGGTAAAGCCATGTAAACCGCGAATCGATTTGATGGTGCAAGACCTCCTCGCTTAGATATGACTGACTTAAATTTGTCGATTTGTGCCATTTTACGCTCTATATCCTGTTATCATACGTTTAGACTCTCTCCAAACGTTTCTTTTGTTTGTACCAATGAATTTTTCAGTTGGTAAGTAGATTGATATCTCCCATTCAGAAGATGGGACCATCATGATCCTCGATTCTATTTGACTAAACAAATATCTTTTAAAACATGGCTCAAACGGTCTGAGTCTACCGATTGAGGTGAGTAAATTGTAGTTTACCCTCATCTTGGTCGTTTCATCAAACTTATCATTGTTCACTGTGTCTAATAATCTATCTAAAAAGCGTGCTCTCAATGGAGGAGCTAAGTAGTGTAGGTTCAGACCATAAAACCCACCTTCTGTTGGTCCTACAGCTATCATTAATGGGAATCTATCCCAATATGGTAATGTATCAGCATGCTTAGCATCGTATAAAAAATGATACATGAATCCTGGTCTAAAAGCTGTCTTTTTATAAAAATGCGGATCCTTAAGGAACTGCATCGCATTGATATTTTTACCAGCTAAAGACTTTACCTTCTGAGTAAACCATTTCTTAGATTGTTCTGTTCGTTCTGGATACTGTAATCCCTGACGTAACTTGTCATATAAACTAGTTGGTGTTTTTTTAGTAGCCATACTTCTATTTATGTCAGTAATTTGATACCCATAGCTTTAATTGTATCTTCTGTCCAAATAACGAACTGCCAATTGCGATCTTGCGCAAAGTTGGTTGCAGCTTTCCATTTGCATTGGTTCTTGACATAAGTACGAGCTTCTTCTAAGTATTTCTTAGTCTGTCTACTGGGTTTCTTGGGTGGGATAGTTTGTGATTTTGGCTTTATCTCTACTAAAAACGTGCCTTGAGCTGTAGTGTACTTCACATCAACGAAATAACGATGCCATTTCTTATCCAATGGATAAAAGTATTGTATAACTGTCTCCTCTGAAGACCATTTTAATACTTGTGAATTTTCATCACACCATCTAAATACTTGTCTTTCCCAGAGAGACCTATAAACTATGTTTTTGAAGTCGCCTTCATATTTTGCTGGATTCTTACATCTGTAAAAACCTTTGTATGTAGCCATATAAATAAGAGTGTCCGTATGTAAAAGAATCATAAAGGTACAACATGCCAATCGACAATATACCCGCCGCGTTTGATAATGTTCAAGAGTTCGTTAAGAACACTTTAGCATCTTTAAACTTTTTAAACCCGTTTGGTGCTAATGCTCCTCAACTGCGTTATCCAAAGGGAGATGTGCAAAAACATCAGAACGTCGTAAAGTTCGAGGCCATCGCACGCGTCAAGAAAAGCAGCGTCTTAGATTTTAAAGTAGCTAAGTTTGCTGAGAGCGCACTTGGTTCAGTAACTTTATATATGCCTTCTGGATTAAGCGTTGCTGATACTTTAAGTTATGATAATGCTGATACAGGTTTAGGTGGAGAGATCATGAAAGCTGGTGGTTCTGCAGCATCTCCTGGAGAATTCATCGATACATTAAAAGATCAATCTAAGGGTGTAGCACAAACAGCTGTTGCAGCTGGTACTGCAAAGGTGGCACAAAGTAAAGGTTTAGGTGGTGGTGCAGCAACTCAAGCTGTCATCAACAGAGGCGAAGTCGTAAACCCTCATACACAGATGTTATTTAAATCTCCTTCGCTTCGTCAATTCCAATTTCAGTTTAAGATGTTTCCAAAAACTAAAGCTGAAGCTCAAGAAATAATTAAGATAGTTCAATTCTTCCGTGTAGCTGCATATCCAGCTCTTGGAAATGGCAGTGGAACTGATTCGATTAACATGTCTACATTTAAATTTCCAGATGTATTCAAAGTTACGTTCTTAACTGGAAGTAAACAAAACAAAAATATTATTAAGATGATGGATTCTTATTTGACATCTGTCACAGTTAATTATAATCCAACTAGTCCAACATTCTTCGAAGATGGAATGCCATCTGAAATAGACCTATCTCTGACTTTCCAAGAAAGCAAAGCACTCAACAGAGACCTTATCCTCTCAGGAGGTTACTAATATGTCATATTTTTTCCAAGGTTTTCCAACCATGCAATACGATGTATTTGCAAATGGAAGGCCCGTCGAAACTACAGACTTATTTAGATCTGTCAGACTTAAAAATAATTTGCGCGATGATGTACTACTATATCAAAGATATCACATTAATGACGGTGAGAGGCCAGATCACGTGTCATTAAAATTGTATGGCACTACTGACTATTACTGGACTTTTTTCATGATCAATCCAGACATAGTAAATTCATACGCTGATTGGCCATGCTCTACTATTGAGATGGAAAATAAGATTAAAGTTAAGTATCAGGGCAATGTATTGTTGACTGACGAAGATATCTCCACTAAGTTTGTTCGTGGTGAAACATTAAGAGGATCCATCTCTTTAGCGACAGCCACTATCACACAAAAAGATACTGATAAAGGTGTGATACGTTTATCAACGACTGATCAAGTTGGTACATTTGCAGATGGAGAACTTGTAAGAGGTTTAACATCAAACGATCAGATAGTTATCAATAGTCAAAGACCATATACCCTTGCCTCAAATCATTTTGAAGATTCTCAAAGAAATTGGGTAAGAAAAGATTATCCTGGAGCAGTGGGTATACCAAACGATGAACATGAAAGAGAATGGAACGAGTTTAAAACAGACATTAAAGTTATTAGACCCGAATACATCACTCAAGTAGTAGACGAATTTTATAGAATAATTAATCCAGACGCACAATAATGTCATTAGGTAAATTTGACTATTCAGTTGAATCAGTTCAACTAACATCTTCAACAGGGCAAAAGCTCGAGATTAAAGATTTGGTGATATCGATCGATATCTATGAATCACTATTATCTCCATACATTAAAGTAGAGTTAGGTATAACTGACGCTTCTAACTTGCTTGAAACAGTTCCGATATTAGGACAAGAAAAAGTAGATTTGATATTATTAGAAGGCAAGACCAAAATTAAGAAAACGTTCTATGTTGGTTCTGTGACAAATTACATTCGTGCTAACAATCAAGCCGCGATGTATACATTGAAACTTATAACTCCTGAACAGTTGATGAATAGTTTGAGACTCGTATCTCATGCATATACAGGTAAAATATCTGAGGCTGTACAAGGAGTCATGAAAGATTACCTAAATAAAAATGTAGATGTCACAGAAGATACAGTCGGCAACTATAAGCTTGTTATTCCAAACTGGAATCCATATCAAGCCATAGATTGGTTAACACGAAAAGCGATGGATAAAAATCAAACACCATTTGCTTTTTACGAAACATTTACTGGTGGTCATCATTTGCAGTCTTACACGACTCTATTCAATCAAAAGACATATAATAAGTTCGTACATAAAGGCGGTACATCAGCCAGTACTGATGCTGCACAGTTGGCAGCATCTTATAATGTAGCTATTGAATATGACATCAGAGATTATTCAAACACATATAAGAATACACTGCGTGGTGCATTTGGTTCTGCTATGCATACAGTAGATATTAGTACAAGATCTTATAAACTTTTGAAATATGATTATCTAAAAGACTTTGATAAGAAAGCACACTTAGATAAAGTGCCATTTATTAATAAAGAATTTAAAGTAGAAAACAAACCTATTAATGAATATGATTCTGTGCACTACGTAGCTAATAAAAACTCAAAAGCTTGGGGTACAGCTTCGTATAATAACTATAATAATGAAGCAGAATTCACAAAACTAGAAGCAGATGCATATGTATATCAACTTGGATTAACTACGATTAATATGGTTATTCGTGGAAGAACAGACTTGTATCCTGGAAAGATTATAGAATTTGAAGTAGATCGTGATAGACCATCAATATATGGAGTTGCTAAAGACAGTAACGAATATATTTCTGGAAGATATTTGGTAATGCATACACATCATAAAATGGTTGATGGTAAATACACAATCATCATGGATGTAGTAAGAGATTCTCTTGGTAAAAAGGTTAAACAACGCGGTGGTAAATAAATTATGAAAAATTACATGAACTGGTTTACTGGTGTAGTGGAAGATCGTGATGATCCACAAGAATTGGGTCGTGTGCGTGTAAGAATATTTGGCTTACACACAGATGATCTATCAAAGATTAGGACCAGTGATTTACCTTGGGCTCATACGATGATGCCTACAACGTCTGCGTCTATTTCAGGTTTAGGATTTTCTCCAACTGGTTTAGTCGAAGGTTCGTGGGTCGTTGGCTTTTTTGCAGATGGTGAGAATTGTCAAGATCCAATAATCCTTGGCTCTATACATGGTTATCCAACTCAAAATGTAAACGATCGTAATGCATTCAAAGATTTTAATGGCAACTATCCTCGTTGGTACAATGAAACTGATGTAAGTAAAGTAGCGAGAAATGAATGGAAAGATCATGTGTCTTACTATTCTCGCTATGCTGAGCAGGTTAAAGGGATAGAAAAAGCTACTAAGCCTTATATTCCTACAGTTGTAAGTGACTCCCCAGAAGAGTCCCGGGGCTCATGGGAAGAGCCAGAACCACGCCGTGGAGTTAGAGGAACATATCCATTCGTCCACACCTTTGAGAGTGAAACAGGCATCGTCCGTGAGATCGATGATTCTGAAAATAACTCGCGTATTGTTGAGCATCATCCTGCAGGAACATTCTACGAAATATTTCCTGATGGTGATAAGGTAACTAAAGTTTCAGGTGAAAATTATACGATAGTTGTTTATGATGATAATATATTGATTCGTGGCACACAAAATATTACGATTGAGGGTGATCAACGAGTATTAGTTAAGGGTGATTATGTCATGGAAGTTATGGGTGACTATAATTTGAAAGTACACGGTAATCGTTATACTAAGATCAGTCAAAATGATGCGATAGAAACAGTGGGTAATTTTAACTTAAACGTAAAAGAAGATTTCTTAACTCGCGTTGGTAAAAATCAAACATTGTTGATCGATGTAGATAAAACTGAAACTATAGGCGGAAGTTCTTCGTTGATGGTGACAGGAAAAGTAGATAACATCTTCTTAGATACTATGAGTACGTTCTCAAATGGAGCACAATCGGTATCAACAAATTCTACTCAACAGTTCTTATCGAAAAATGGTTTAGAGTTTGGTTCTGAAGCAGATTGGAACCTCAAGTGTAATGCCAATATGACTATTACTACTGTTGGTACATTTACAACAAATAGCGGTGGTAACTATAAAGTTACAGCTCCTAAGATTGATTTAAACTAAGGATACACTATGTCAAATTCTCCATGCGGAATTAATGCAGCCTTAGATGAAGCAAAAGCTGGAATAGATTCTCTTAAAGAAAAAATTTCCAATGGCTTAGAATCTATAGGTGATTTAGATTCTATTGCTACTACTATTAAAAACAAGTTGCAGGAAGTAAATGTCCCCAAACTTGAAAGCATCAATTTAAAAGAAGAGTTACTCAACCTTCCAAACTTAAATGCTGAAGAATACTCTGCTAAAGTAGCGCAATTAAAAGCTAAGTTTGGAACAGCAGTTCCTGACTTAGATGCTATTATTGCAAAGATCCCGAAACCCGTTGGCTTAAATGCTCAGGGTAATAAAGACATTTTCACCCAACTCAATGATGCGTTGGGTAATGTTGGTGCTGCTTTCCAAAATGTACAGCAACAGTTGAGTCAACTTTCTGTAGAGTCTTTGACAGCAAGTATATGTGATGAGAAAAAAGTTGATCCTGTTACTAAGAAAGAAGTTCCAGTTGTACCTAACGTTGAGGTAGTACAAAAAACTATTCCAGATCCTGTTACAAAAGAACCTGTTCCAGTTGTAATAGATCCTGTGACTACTAAAGAAGTTCCAGTAACTAAAGTAACTCCTCCTCCGCCTGGAGTTCCTGCAGTAACACCTACTCCAGTTTATGAGCCTACTCCTCAAGTAAAACCAACTCCTCCAGTAGTTCCTCAAAAAAATCCAGTCGTTGAACCTAAACCTTCAACTCCTCCATCTAATGGATTTACATTTGCATTCACCAAAGAAAAATTGGTGGCTGCTGGTGGTGCTGCAGCAGGAAATTGGTATGAATACTTAAGAGATACATTACCAAAATATAATATCACAACACCAGAGCGTGTAGCTGCTTTCGTCGGCAACGTTGGTGTCGAGACAAGCTGGACGCAAATCGAAGAAAGCGTAAAGTATAGTGCAGATTTTATATTTAACAAGTTAAATCCAGGAAATAAACGATTTGCTACACTCGATGATGCTAGAGCGGCTGTAGCAAAAGGTGCAGAGTATGTAGCTAACATCATCTATATGGTTGAGCGCAAGTTATTAGATCCACAGCCAGGAGATGGTTGGAAGTATCGTTGAAGAGGTTTAAAGCAACTTACATTTAAAGATAACTATTTAAGAGCATCCAAAGCATTCTTTGGAGATGACAGATTAGTTAAAAATCCAGACTTAGTGGTTACAGATAAGAACATTGCTGTTGAGACTGGTGCTTGGTACTTTAAGACTAAGAATATTTCTGACTATGCGGATAAGAAAGCTTGGGGAGAATGTGGAGCTTTAGTTAACGCAGGTAAACCAAACGCAGATCCAGCAAAAGTAATAGATTATCAAAAGAGAATAAATGCTCAAGAAAAAGCATATAAAGCATTCATTGCATAATAAATAGAACCATGCGATCACAAAACTTATCAGACTTACCAATAGGCAATCGTCCAGCCAACTCTCAGCCAATGCGAGAGTTGACATTCGGGGGCAGAGAATCTACGTATGCAGATTTAGACCTATTATTTAGACCCAATCCTGTGACTGGTGATATAAATCCAATTCGTGATGTTGATGCGGTTAAAAAGTCTGTACAAAATTTAGTATTAACTAATTTCCAAGAAAGACCGTTTCAACCTGAAATTGGATCTGGAGTTAGAGGTTTATTATTTGAGCCAGCAGATGATATTACAATTCATGGTATAGAAGAAGCCGTTCGTAGAGTTCTTGCTAACTTTGAACCTAGAGCTCGTATCCTTGAAGTCGATTCTGTGTTTGATGAAGGATTGAATGCATATAGACTTACATTGGAATTTCAAGTCATTACTACTGGACAAGTGGCAACAACAACTATCGTATTAGAGAGAACAAGATAACATGCCGATTAATGTAACGGAACTAGATTTCTTTCAAATAAAAGAAAATTTAAAGGATCATTTAAAGAGTCTTCAAGCTGGCGGTAAATTTACCGACTATGATTTTGAAGGATCTGGCATGGCGGTGATGATAGATCTTTTAGCATATAATACACACTATAATGCATTGAATGCAAACATGGCAGTGAATGAGGTGTTCTTGGATTCTGCAGATCGTAGACAGAATATCGTATCACATGCCAAGTTACTAGGCTACATCCCTCGTTCTAAAACCTCTTCATTTGCAACTATCAACATCACAGTGAATAGTCCAACTGGCGCTCCTTCTAGATTAACTCTAGATAGAGGCACAGAATTTACAACTACGATTAATGATAAGCAATATATCTTTACAGTCCTTGAAACACAAACTATATCTCCAGTCGGAGGCGTCTATACATTTTCTAATGTTAAGATAAATCAAGGTATCTTAAAATCTACATTCTATGTTGTGGATTCTTTTGATGATTATCAATACTACGAAATCCTAGACTTGAACTGTGATAGAGAAACGATTACAGTTAAAGTTAAAGAAAACTTATCTGCTACTTTATCTGATGTTTATACACTAGCTAAAGATTTTACAAAAGTAAATGCAGAATCAAAGGCATATTATATACAAGAAGCTGTATCAGAAAGGTACGAGATCTATTTTGGCGATGGTATCACATCTAAAAGACTAGATGCTGGTAATGTTGTAGAGATTGAATGGTTATCTACCGCTGCAGAAGAAGGTAACGGAGCGACGGTGTTTTCTTTGAATGGAAACATTGAAGGTAACACAAATGTCACTATATCAACAGTATCAAAATCTGATTCGGGTTCTGATCGCGAATCAAACGATTCAATCAAGTTTAATGCTCCATTAACTTATATTGCACAAAATCGAGTAGTTACACCAGATGATTATCGCGCTGCGATCTTAGAAAACTATTCTAACATCGAATCTATTGCAGTTTGGGGTGGAGAGCAAAATGATCCTCCGCAATATGGTAAAGCTTACATCTCTATTAAACCAAAAGATGGAGAAGTATTAGACGATGTTGAAAAACAGAAGATCAAAGATCAGATCTTAAAACCTCGCAATATCGTTTCCATTAGTCCAGAGATCATTGATCCAGAATATACTTATCTTAAACTGCAAGTATTTTATAAGTATAACCCAGCACTCACATCTAGAACGGCTGGAGAGTTAAAACAACTTGTAACAGACACTATCGCAAATTATAATAGTGCCGACTTACAACAATTTGATGGAGTGTTTAGAAATTCTAAATTAACAAGGTTGATCGATGCGTGTGACCCATCTATTCTAAACAGTACTGTTAGGGTGTTTATGGTAAAACGCGTGGTCCCAGTTTTAAATACACCAAGACTTTATACTATACAATTTTCTTCTCCGTTATATTTTACGCGTTCAAATGATAAAGTTATCACTTCAACATCATTTACTTATGGTGGAGTAACATCTTACATACAAGATAGAGCACAAACGATTGGTAGCGCTGAACCACACTCTGATAAAGGTGGCACACACACGTTGGAATTATACAAGATACTAAACAATAGTAAAATTACTACTGTATCTGATATTGGTTATATCATCGCAGATCAAGGTTTAGTAGTATTAGAAAGATTTGCTCCATCAGCTATAAATGGAGACTACATCACAATTACTGGAATTCCAAACTCTAATGATATCGCTCCTAAGAGAAATCAGCTTATAAAGATTAACATGGATGATGTTACAGTAACTGGTGAAGTTGATACTATTGCTACAGGTGGTACACCTGCAGGTGTAAGTTATACAACCACTCCTCGTCACGAAGATAACTAAAAATGCCGTATACCGTTTTAACTGACAGGTTAGGGACTACAACACCGCAATACTATGTGTTGCATGAAGTAATACCTGAACATCTTCGTTCTAATGAACGTTTCATGGAATTCCTTGAGGCGTATTTAGAGTGGCAGCAGTCGACAGTATATTCTCCAGGAAGCATCATCAACAAGTTAGTTGATATTAAGAATATCGATAACGTTGCTGAAGAGTTTATACCATATATTCAGCGTGCTGTTGCAGGACCAATACCAGCTGTTGCAGGGGTTGATAGAAGAAAGCTTTATAAGCAGATAATTGATTTATATCTAGCCAAAGGTTCATTACCTTCATACGAAGCTTTATTTAATATATTATTCCAAGATCAGATAGAACTTTATTTCCCTAGAGTTGACATGTTACAACCTTCTTCTGGGAAATGGAACGATGCTGATGGAAGATATACTGATAATAATGGATTTCTATCCGATAGAAAATATTTACAAGATAGTTATTACTATCAAGATTATTCATATGTTATCAAGACAAGCAAGTCATTTGACGCTTGGAAGGATATAGTTACCAAGGTACTTCATCCAGCTGGATTCATCTTCTTCGGTCAGATTAAAGTAGTTTCTGTCGCAGCTGTTAGCCAACAAAAATTAAAGATGAAATTAGTACAGATAGGTAGAGTAGTTGCTGAAGATGCAACAAGACCTATCTTATTAGGTACAGTAACTATGCCAATTGGTATAGCTGAAAGTTATCGTGAGTTATTAGGTACAGTTGTAACTCCAGTTGTTGGAGAAGCTATTGAAGGATTGGCATCCAAACCAGCGCTTGCGCTTGGTCCAACATTTAAACACTTTGATCAGTATAAATTCTTGATAGAAGAATTTGCTTCTAATTATGATGATGTTATACTTGAAGGACCATGTTTAGGGCTTAAGACCAACTTTGTACCTGTACTAAATAGAAATGTCATAGATGAAACATACGAAAACGGTACTACGATATTAATGTCTTCGTTCTTGACATTGCAACCAGCAGATTTAGCTGGAAGTTCATATAATGAGACAGTAGATTTACTTGATCCAACTTCAGGATCTGATGTTGCAGTTGAGCTCAACTGATATAAATAGACCATATATTCCTAAGGATTTTAAAAACCATGTCTGCTATTATTACTACTAAATTTCGTTATCAAAATGCTAATACCTTGCTTCAAGGTTTAGCGGGAGAACTTGATGATGTTTATTATCTTGGCATAGGACGTTCATTTGCTTGGCCTTCTGATTCTTCTCCTCCCACTCCAACAGACGTTCAATCGGGCGAGTTTGATGCTCAGAGAAACTTATTAGCGCTTAAAAAGATAGCTCTTACAAACGTATCTCGTGCAATCCCTCGTTATAACTGGATTTCTGGTTCAACATACTCAGAATACGATGATCAAGATAGTGCTTTAAGCACAAAACAATATTTTGTGGTGACTGACGAGTTGAACGTTTATAAGTGTATTAAAGCTGGAACTTCAGGTTCATCTATTAAACCAGCTGGCACATCTACTTCTATTGGATCAGTATTAGCAGACGGTTATCAATGGAAATACATGTACACGTTGTCTGGTGCAGACGTTGCTAAATTTAACACTTCTTCATTCATCGCTGTAAAAACTTTAGAAACAGACGATGAATCAGTTCAATGGGATGTTCAAGAAGCTGCACTTCCTGGTGCTATTCATAGAATTAAAATCACTAGCGGCGGCGTTGGTTATACATCTAAACCTACAGTAACAATTACTGGTGATGGTATCGGTGCTTCGGTGATCGCTGCAGATGTTACTCTAACTGGTGGTGTTGTCACAGAAATTATAATGAACTCTGCAAGAGTTGGCAGTGGATATACTACAGCAACTGTAAGTTTTAGTGGTGGAACTCCTGCTACTCCTGCGACAGCTAGAGCAATCATCTCACCAAAGGGCGGTCACGGTTCAGATCCTATTTCAGAACTTGGTGGTTTCTATGTCATCGTTGACGTTAACCTTGTCGGAGAAGAAGGAGCGGGTGATTTCTTAGTAGACAATGACTATAGACAAATTTGTTTAGTAGCTAATCCACACTCAGTTGATGCATCAGCCGTAAGGTTGTTAGGTAATTGGGCAGCGAGCACAACATATATTGTTGGAGATGTTGTTTACTATAATAACTACGCATATGTATGTGATACTGGTCATACTTCAGCTTCTACATTTGCACCAGATGCTGCTAAGTGGACAGGACCGAGTGTCGCTTCTGCAGCAACACTGAATGCTCTTACTACTATCACATATAGCGGATTATCTGGAGCTCTTACATCAGATCAACAGATTATAGGAAGTACAAGCGGAGCAATCGCTTATGTAGACGGAGTAAATACAACAGATAGTGAAATTAAATTTCATCAAAACTCTACGACTGGTTTTACAAGTTTTGAAGAAGGCGAAGCTATTACCATAGGTGGTGCTACAGCAACTATCGATTCAATAGCTGCACCAGAATATGTGCCAATGTCTGGCAAATTAGTATATCTTGAAAATTTATCGCCTGTAAATAGAAACATAAATCAAACAGAAGATATCAAGTTAGTATTAGAACTATAATTCAATTTAAGGCTTTTAAAATATGTCATTAAAGATCTTTTCTCAAGCACCATACTATGATGATTATGATGAGGCAAAAAGATACCTTCGCGTATTGTTTAGACCTGCTGTTTCTTTACAAGTAAGGGAATTAAATCAGCTTCAAACATACTTGCAAACTCAGGTAGAGCGTGTAGGCTTGCACTTGTTTAAAGAAGGTTCGATGGTCATTCCAGGTCAATCTTCTGTTGATACAAACGTAACTTATATAAAGATCGAAAATGAAACTAATGGCGTAGATATTAACACTATAGCTGAGGAATTAATTGGTTCTACCATAACTGGACAAACTTCTGGAGTTACTGCTAGGGTTACAACTGTAACTCTTGAAGAACCGAATGAAGATAATCCGTCAATCACGGATGCTATAACACTGTTTGTAAGATATACATCCTCAGGCGACGACAATGAAACAAAAACGTTTGTTGCTGGAGAGTTATTAGTTGCAGATGCAGCTACTACTACAACTCTAGTAGAAAGAACAGTACAAATAAAATCTGGTTCAGGAGTACTTGGTAAAGGTACTATTGCATCTATTCAAAATGGTATCTACTTCGTAAAAGGTCAATTTGCTCTTGTTACAGATCAAACATTAGTAATTTCCAAATATAGTAACACACCAAGCTTCAGAATTGGTTTAGATATCGACGAAAATATCGTTGACTCTAATGATGATAGCACTTTAGCAGATAATGCTAATGGAGTTCCAAACCAAAATGCTCCTGGTGCACACCGATATCAAATAATCTTAACGCTAACTAAGTTAGCTCCTGATTCAATACTTGATGACACATTCATCGAACTTATTAGAATTACTGATGGCGTATTACAGTCAAGAGTTACAGAGACTGACTATTCTATCCTAGCAAAGACTTTAGCTAGACGTACATATGACGAATCTGGTCATTACACAGTTTCTCCATTTAAAGTTGCAGTTCGTGAACACCGCAACAATGATAGAGGAGCGTGGAGTGGTCCAGGTACAACCTATCAACTTGGTGATATAGTTACATCTGGTGGTAATTACTTTGTGGCTCTTAAAGCTGGTTTATCAGGAGCCATTGAGCCATCAACATTATTTGATGCCACTGATCCATATCAGAATTTAAACGATGGTATCATTGATTGGAACTATACACAAAATCCTCCGTTTAATAGGGGTTATTTGACAGCTGAAAACGGCGGTGATGAATCTGCTATTGCTGTTGCCATTGAACCTGGAAAAGCATATGTTCAAGGTTATGAAGTTGAAAAAATTGCAACTGAATATGTAAAAGTATCTAAAGCAAGAACATTTGATCGTATATCAAATGACGCTATACCTGTATCATACGGCAATTACGTTTATGTTTCAAATGTTTTGGGATTACCAGATTGTTCAACTTTCCCTCAGGTTGATTTACACAATCAATTAACTCCAAGTTCTAATCCTCAAACAGCTGGAGCTGGAACAAAGGTTGGTACAGCCAGACTTCGTGGATGGGAATTCCATTCAGGTACTCCTGGAACATCAACTGGTGTTTATAAAGCATACATCTTTGATGTTAAGATGGAAAGCGGATACACATTTGATCGAGATGTTAAACAAATTTTCTACGATAGCGGTACGACTAAGACTAATATTGCAGCCGATGTTTATGGTAAGTATACTACGCTTTCGGGCTTTATATCTGCTTCGACTACTACAATCACTGGTTCTTCTGGAACTGCATTCACCACACAATTAAAAGTTGATGATTATATTAGGACGGTGAATTCTACTGGAGCATTTGAATTCCGCAGAGTTACTGCGATCACAGATAATGACACACTTACTATAGATTCAGCATTCAGCGGTACAGTATCGGGCGCAGTTTATTCAAGAGTTGGAGCTGAGATTAATGAACCAGGCGGTTTACCGTTAATATTCCCTCTCGCGTATTCGTTTATTAGAAATACTCGTGGTGGTACTGGAGATAATGAACAGGCAACTACTTATACTACAACACAACGATTTGATGCATCTACTGGTTCAGGTCAAACATCATTAACGTTCTCAGTGGGTTCCGCAACAAGTCCAACGACTATTGGTTCAGAATTTAACCCCGCTGCAACTTCTACTGATTATATTTTGGTCAATAGAACAGATGGTACTATTGAATCTCCAAGCGGTATAACACTTCAAAATAATGGTGTAGACGTACTAGTTAGTGGATTAACAGCTAGTAAAGCATATAGCTTATTAGCTCCTGTTCGTAAAGCTGGTTCTCCAGCACAAGAAAAGAAAAAGACTTTAATTGATAACGCAACAGCAGATTTTACAACGTTAGCTTCTGTAACACCATTGACATTATCATTAGGTAAAGCTGATGGTTATAGAATAGTTACTATAAGGATGGCTGAAGATTTCACAGCTGCATCATCTAATCCAGCAACGACGACTGACATCACATCTTGGTTTACTTTTGATAATGGTCAACGTGATACTCATTACGATGTTGCTACTATAAAACGTAAAGAAGGTTATCCAGTTCCAAGTGGAGCTGTTCGTGTAATATTTGATTATTTTGATCACAGCATTGGTACTGCTGGCGATTACTTCACAGTTAATTCATATAGCGGCGAAGTTCCATACAACAAGATCCCATATTACATCTCTTCAACAGGTGTAGTAGCTTTATCTGATGTCATGGATTTCCGCCCTCGTATCGGAGACGGTGGAGTGTTATTCTCTGGTACTGGTGCTTCACAAACAGAAATTCCTAAAATCGGTTTCGAAACTTCTGCAAGTTATTCATATTACTTGCCTCGCTCAGACAAATTAGCATTGAATATAGATGGTGCATTCTTCTCGGTTGATGGAGTTGCAAGTTTATCTCCAGAAGAACCAAAAGATCCAAGCTTAGGCATGTTAATTGCTAAGTTACATATATCAGCTTATACATTATTCCCATCTCAAGGTTCTGTTCAAATCGAAACTATCGATACTAAACGCTATACCATGAGAGACATCGGTAAACTTGATAAACGTATTGAAAACTTAGAATACTACACAGCATTATCGCTGTTAGAGCAAGAAACAAAATCATTGACAATCCAAGATGAGTTAGGACTCGATCGTTTCAAGAACGGCTTTATTGTTGATAGCTTTAAAGGTTCTGACCTTGGAGACACCGCATCTGTAGACTATCGTTGTTCTATCGATATGACTGCACAAGAGTTGCGACCATTCTATACTATGGATAACGTCAACTTATTAGAAACAAACCAATCTGATCTAGCACGCGATGCAGATGGATATGCTTTGACTGGTGATATTATCACATTACCATATACAGAGAGAGAATTGGTAAGACAACAGTTTGCATCTCGCACAGAGAATGTAAACCCATTTGCTATCTTTACTTTCTTGGGAAGTATGTCATTAAATCCTCCTTCAGACGAATGGTTTGAAGTTGATCGTAGACCAGATATTGTAAACAACATCGAAGGTAATTTTACCGCAGTACAAACTGCTCTTGAAGCAACTGGTGCATTAGGTACAGTTTGGGGTGCATGGGAAACCAATTGGGTTGGTCAAACACGAAACATAGATCGTTTAGTCGTAACACGAGGATTCGATAGCCGTGATTATGGACTTGGAGCCGCTCGTTGGTCAGATCGCCGCACATTCACTCAAGCTGAATTACAAGCTATTGGTGGAGACGCAACATCATTTGGTAATGCTGCAGCTGGTGCACGTGTTTTAACATTCCAAACTCAAGCGACAACAGTTGGTCAATCTCGTACAGGTATTCAAACATCTGTTACACCAAAAATTGATTATCAAGTTCTTGAAGATAGAGTATTACAATCGGCACTAATACCATATATTAGATCTAGAGATTTATTATTTGTTTGTAAAGGCTTGAAGCCAAATACTAAATTATTCCCGTTCTTTGATGATACAGACATCTCTTTATTCGTAACTCCTGCAACTAAAGTGAATTTAGCTTTAACTGCTGGAACTACGGATCAGTTTAATAGTGAAACCAACGTTGGTGGTGCAGCAGAAGAATTTGCTAGACAAGTAGATGGTAAAGCAGAGGTTTCATACAACAAGGGTGACGTTGTTTTCGTTAAACAGCGCGGAGCTACAACATATAATACTCAAGCGGTTTCTCCAGGAACTGGTATAGCTGTATTAGTTGAAAAAAGTACTGGAGACCCACAAACCGAAGCCGTTTATTTGATGAACATTAAAGGTTCTTTCCAAGATGGTGACATCATAAGAGGTTCTATTTCTGGAACAGAATACGAAATTGATGGAAGCGTAGTAGTAGCCACAGAAGCTGATGATGTTATAACAAACTTCAACGGCTCAGTTGCTGGTGTATTTAAGATACCTAATACTGATTCAATTCGTTTTAGAACTGGTATTAGAGAATTTAAATTATCTGACAGTAGCACAGGATCTTTAGATTTCACTACACAAGGTCGTGCTCAATACCGTGCACAAGGTATCTTAGAGACTAAACAAAAAACTATTAACGCCGTTAGAAATGCAGAGATTGCAACTCAACAGGTTTCTGAATCTCAAATTACAGAAGTTTATTCAGACGAACGTTTAACTCGTGATACCGGATGGTACGATCCATTAGCACAAACTTTCTTAGTACAATCGACCGGTGGTGCATTTATTACCAGCGTTGATGTATTCTTTGCAACAAAAGATATTGGCATTCCAGTAACTCTTCAAATTCGCGAAGTGGTAAACGGTTATCCTGGTCAACGCGTGTTGCCGTTCTCGAGAGTGACGTTAACACCAGATAAAATTAACCTTGATCCGAATATCGGTTCTGAACCTACAACGTTTAGATTTGAATCTCCTGTGTACTTACAAGACCTTACAGAATATTGTATCGTGTTATTGTCTGATTCAAATAATTACAGAGTTTGGATTGCGCAGCTTGGAGAAAAGGCCATCAATTCAGATCGTTTCATATCTGAACAGCCTTATGCTGGTGTATTGTTTAAATCACAGAACGCCTCTACATGGACAGCTAACCAAGAACAAGATTTGAAGTTCACGATTCGTTCAGCTGTGTTTGATATTGCACAAAACCCAGTGGTTGAATTTAATAATGAACCATTGCCTCCGATCATATTAGAAACAGATCCATTCCAAACTAAGAATGGAACAAGTAAGGTGCGTGTATTTGCAAAAAATCATGCTATGCCAAATAACTCTTCGGTCATCATCTCTAACGTAGCTGCAGGAACATATAACGGCATAGTTACTACATCATCTACTGGATTAAATGGTACATTTATTGTAGTAGATAGCGAAATCGATTCTTTCGTGATCGACGTTGGAAGTAATGCTACTAACAGCGGTTTTGTTGGTGGAGAAAATGTAGTTGCTACAGTTAACATTGGTTATGACGCTGTTAACTTTATTGCTCAATCACAGGTATTCTCAGAAACTACATTAGCATTTGGTATGACTCCTATCAATGAATCGTACAGTGCAGCTTCTGCGGAAACATCGTTGATACCAAATATTACTACATATTTTGACAATAAAAATATCATAGCTTCTCAGACTAATGAAAATTTATCTGCGCTTTCTGGTAATAAATCATTGGTTGTAACTGCAAGATTAACGTCAGATAACGAAAACTTATCTCCGGTCATTGATACTTCTAGAATGTCATTAACTACAATCTCTAATAAGATTGACACTTACACGTATTCTACGAAAAATAATGACGATTTGGATTATAAGGTAGTATTAACCACTGCTGGAAATAACGTATCATACTCTGGAAGCACTATCAGTATTGCAAATACTGGAAGCTTAAGAAGTGATGCTACAGGCATTGCAGTTGGTAAGTATATCGATATCAGCGGTACAGGATCTGGAACTAATAATACTACAGATCCAATATTAGTCACAGCTGTTGCTTCAGATGGTTCTACCATTACTTGCGATCATACATTTACAACGCAATCAGCAACCACCACTACTATTACTTTATTAGACAACTTCGTTAATGAGATTGCTCCTACTGGTGGCTCTTCTGAATCTAAATATGTTACACGCGTCGTTAACTTAGCAAATTCTTCAACTTTCTTGAAGATTATGTTTGGTGCTAATATTCCAGCAGTAACTGGTTCAGATATAGAAGTTTACTATAAACTATTACCAGCTGGTTCTACTACTGATATCACCAAGTTTAACTTTGTAAAAGCTACTCCTACAGCTAACTTAATTAAGACATCTAATCGCAATACATTTACTGATGTCACATATGAGTTAGAAGACTTGCCAGTATTTGATGCTGTAGTAATTAAGATAGTATTCAAGACAGGTAATTCTGCTCAGGTGCCTAGAGTAAAAGATCTAAGGGTTATAGCCTGTGCTTAGTGAAAAAGCTTTGATGAAAGTAGAAAACGAAATAGGATTGTATCGTGATCCTGTTTCAAAAGTTATCATAAATAAAGATGACATTTCATATAATAAGTATTTGCAAAATAGACAAAGACTAATTAATGCACAACAACAGGTTGAAAAGAATACATCTGATATCAACGATATCAAAAAAGAAGTAAGTGAAATTAAAAGCATGTTAGTTACTATTCTTGCTAACATCCAAAAATAGAGAGATATAAATGGCAGCTATTAATGTAAATCTAACCGACACCTTTAATGGGTGGAGACTAAAAACTAATCAGATTGGTGACTTTGTAGGAGACACTGCTGGTTTATTAACTGATGCGACGAATGTTGTTGCAGCTATTAATGAAGTAAGATCTGCAGCTCCTCTTGATGGTGTTATCTCTACTGATGGTAATGAATTTAAAGTAAACGTAGATTCAGCAGATACATTTGAACTTGTATTAACAGCAGCTGGTAATTTATCAGTTACTGGTGAAATGACTGCAACTAAATTTAATGGTCCTTTGACAGGTAATGTAACAGGTAATGTAACAGGTGCTGTTACAGGTAATGCATCAACTGCTACAACATTACAAACAGCTCGTACCATTAACGGAGCTTCTTTTAATGGTTCTGCTAATATTACATTTAACACTGATGCAACGGCAGAAGGCACAACTAATCTTTATTTTACAAATGCTAGGGCAAGATCTGCTATAAGCATTGCTACTAGCGGTAATATAACATACAATTCTACTTCAGGACAATTCAGTTTAACTAATGCTAACGTAGTTGCCGCTTTAGGTTATACACCGTGGCATTCTAGTAATGATGGTTCTGGTTCTGGTTTAGATGCAGACTTATTGGATGGTTTAAATAGTGCTACAGCAGCAACAGCCTCTACAATTGCCGCAAGAGATTCCTCAGGTAATTTAACAGCTAACGTATTCAATGGTGTGGCCACATCGGCAAGATACGCTGACTTAGCAGAAAAATATACAACCGATAAAGAATATCCAGTTGGCACTGTTATGGTTGTTGCGATGGGTGGCGATTCAGAGTGTACACAATCCTTTGCTCCCGGTCAAATTGCAGTGGGTGTTATCTCAGAAAAACCAGCATTCTTGATGAATAGAGATGCTGAAGGTCAAGCTATCGCTCTTCGCGGTCGTGTACCTGTAAGGGTTATTGGCCCGATCTCTAAAGGTCAAACAGTGATTGCATCTACAGACGGTAGAGCAATTTATGGAGGAGTTAACCCAGTAGCTATCGCATTGGAATCTAGTATGGATTTTAATGAAAAATTAGTTGAGTGCGTGATACTATAATGACGCATGAAGAAGTATTCTTTCAATTTGTAAAAAATCATGATAACTTATCACACTTAAGTTATAGTGAAAGTAGACGCGAAGGTCAACAGATCATCGGTTTAAAGGTTGCTGGTATTCCAGGCGAAGACGACCAGGTATTTGTACCATACGTTACACAACTATTGACAGAAGAAGATACAACTATCATAGATCCAAATTATGATGCCATCTATGAGAGTTTTACTGGTATCGATCACAACTTAGACTCAGTAGAATATATTAAAAACTTAGTAGAATCAATGACGACGCGTGAAGAAATATCGATATTTTGTGTCAACAATATAGTTAAAAAACTAATTGATTCTAACATAGATGCAAGTAAAGTTTATGTAAGAGTTAAACCACATTGGCCAACTGAATGGTGTGATCAGGTAATCGAGGTTCAATAATGGCAACTACAGAACGCAGTCCTAAAGCAAATATATTTCCAGATAATAGTCCTATAACTACATTAAGAAATAATATTGTAGCTGGAAACAACATTACTGCTAGCGATATCAATTCTTTGACTAACTTAATAAATGCCTGGAAGGGTCATTATCACACGTATGATGATGCATGGCAATTAGCTACTTATGGTAACAACGGTGATCGTGGCGATTACTATGAAGATAAAAACACTGGGCCTGCCGTTCGCACAATTACTGAACTTTTTACGCTCCCTGGACAAGTCTCATCAGGTGCTGAAATAACTACACTTCAGCACAATGAAATGAGATTTATTGTCTCTGTCGTTGGAAGTCATGTCCATAGAATTGACGACCGCACTGGTTAACGTAGTAAACTTTTATCTTCTACGATTAGACTTACTTTCTCTTTTAGTTCATTAAAATATTTTTCCCCAGCATTTAGAGGTATCAAGCCTCTAGCAATAGCATCATACTTAAATGTTGTCAGTTGAAGATCATGTTTAAGAGCAACTGATGCAAACCTAACGCCTACATCTCGGCGCCATTTCCTAGATTTCATATCAAAAGCAAAGAAGTTACCAACTTGTCTAGTTGAGGTTATATCGTGCTCACTAATAAGCCAATCTAAAAATTCTTCAACTAAGCGTTGATTATCATAGTCGTTTTCTTCATATAGGTTTAATGCTTCATTAGCAGCAGCAAGTCCAATCACCGATCCGCTATTAGTCCATCCATGTACTATCCATTCGTTTTCTAATTGATTCCAAATTTGATTATGAATCGCAACAGCAGATAACGGTACATATCCAGCAGTAATACTCTTAGATAGTATTATAAATGTTGGTTCTATTGGTAATGCATAGTAATGAAATGGTGAACCAGTCTTAAAAAATCCGGATGCAGATTCGTCTAATATTAGGTGAATATCGTTAGCTACACAAAAATAGTTTAATTCATCCCAGAATTGATATGAACATTGCAATACACCAGACAAATAAGTGAAAGGTTCTATAACAATAGAACTAATCTTGTCTACATCCAATTTTGCCAATTCGTTTAATGTTGCTTGCCCATCGTTTCCAAATGGTGATAATAATTTGATATTCTCTGGCCAATCGGGTAGGTGTTGTCCTAATCCACCCAAATCACTAATAGCTCCTGTTAACCATGTAGATCCATGGTAAGATCCTTTGAATGTGATGATCTTCGTCCTATTGCTTTTTTGTTTTAGACGAGTCATATAAGACAATCTTAAAGCAGACTCTACAGCATCGGAGCCAGAACTACCAAAGAAAAATTTCTGATGGTGTGAAAAATAAGCCGCTAATCTTTTTGAGTATGTTACACCAATCTCAGCTAACATACTATTATTATGTCTACTGAACGGTAAAGTTTGGGAGGCATTATAAATAGCATTGGATATTGAATGTTGAGAGTAACCCAGGTTGCAGTTAATATTGCCGCACTGGGCATCTAGGATCCGCTGACCAGACTTTGCAATCAAGTGAAAGTCGTCAGCGGAACTGATGATCAATGGTTCTAAGTCCGAGTGATTGGTGTAAGGAAGAACATAGTTATAATTAAACATGAGGATATAATGAAACCTATAGTATTTTTTCAATGCGGTGAAAC
>Ga0222712_10002187_pt1 | contig 22792 bp, 19 predicted proteins | sample C33_657DmetaG_FD_165043 | JGI IMG/M metagenome (GOLD analysis project Ga0222712, IMG submission 165043) | Estuarine water microbial communities from San Francisco Bay, California, United States - C33_657D | ecosystem: Environmental > Aquatic > Marine > Unclassified | place: USA: California... | reverse complement strand
TACCCGTGCACTTATTCTTCGACCCATTCTCTCCATCTTCAGCAATCACATTCTTATAATAGCGTAAATGTAATAAGGTCCATAACTGTGCATTCCCTCTTAAGATAATGTGACCCCCGCGGCCACCATCGCCTCCATCAGGCCCTCCTTTAGCAGTTAATTTATTGCGTAAAAAATGCTTACAACCTGCCCCACCATGTCCACTATGGGCAAATATGCGGATGTAATCAATAAAATTGTTTCTTTCTGACACGTTGTAATTATGAAAGGCAAAGTTAACTAAATCTTGCGTCTATGGCTAGATTATTATAGTCGCCTATTCAATGGAGTTTACTTGTTGGCTTTTAAACCATCAATTAAAATGGCTACCATGTTTTGTTCTAATTCGGTAGCATTTATTTTTTTAGTAGATCTATGCCAGCTTTCAATACCACTTACGGCATGTAAGAATATTAATACCACAGTAGGGGCATCAATAGCCTTAATTTCTTTGTTGCGAATACCTTCCTCAATAATGGCTGCAATCCTTTTGCGGTATACTCTTCGTTGATTTTGATAATTTGATAAATAAGGATCTGATAAATGTTTCCACTCTCTATCACTAACATATACTTCTTCGTAGTGGTGAATCATTTCACTAATATGAAAACGTAATAACTTCTCCATTTTTTGTAATGAAGAAATAGGCTCAGATTCTATCTCATCCATTTTTAACACAAATCTGTTGGCAACATTAAATACTAATTCATGTAATAATTCACTCTTCGATTTTATGTGATTGTATAAGCTTGCGGCTTCTACACCCACGGCTTCTGCTAGGTCACGCATGCTGGCTGCCTTGTACCCCTTCTCTCTAAATAGAGTAGCTGCTTTGCTTACAATGACGTCTTTTCTAGACCCGTTTTTCTCAGTTTTAATTCTAGCCATGGGGAAAAATTTGAATGTATGTTAGTGCAAAATTATAGAATTAATTCTTTAAAATCCTTTATATTTTTAAATAAAACCCCATTTTTGTTAGTTTTTTGATTATCAGCTACTTAGTGACTTGGTAGGTATAATTTGAGTTATACAGAAAGATTTCCCCTTATTAATCGTAGTTTCGCAGCTGAAAATTAAAAACATAAACATGTCATTAGTAGTAGTAGGATCGATGGCTTTTGATGCCATAGAAACCCCTTTCGGGAAAAGCGATAAAATTATTGGAGGCGCAGCTACTTATATAGCTTGGTGTGCATCTAATTTTACCACCGTGAAACAAATTTCAGTAGTGGGTGGAGACTTTCCGCAATCTGAATTAGATGCCTTAGCTAAAAGAGGTGTTATCCTAGAAGGTGTACAAATTAAAAAAGAGGAGAAAACATTTTTCTGGAGTGGTAAATATCATTTAGATATGAATACCCGCGATACATTAGAAACACAATTAAATGTATTAGAAAATTTTGAACCCGTGGTGCCTGATAGTTACCAAGACTGTGAAATTTTAATGTTGGGTAATTTAGTACCTGGTGTACAAAGTAGTGTGATTAAGCAAATGAAAAAGCGTCCTAAGTTAATTGTAATGGACACCATGAATTTTTGGATGGAGATTATGATGGACGATTTATTACATACTATTAGTTTAGTAGATGTATTAATGGTAAACGATAGTGAAGCGCGTCAATTAAGTGGTGAGTATAGTTTAGTAAAGGCTGCGAAAAAAATTATGGCCATGGGCCCTAAGTACTTAATTATTAAAAAAGGAGAACATGGTGCTTTATTATTTCATGGCAATGAAGTATTCTTCGCACCTGCCTTACCATTAGAAGAAGTATTTGATCCAACCGGTGCTGGAGATACTTTTGCAGGTGGCTTTGTGGCTCATTTGGCTAAAACAAAAGACTATTCATTCAATAATATGAAGTCGGCGATTATTGTAGGAAGTGCTTTAGCAAGCTTCTGCGTAGAAAAATTTGGAACGCAAAGATTAACAGAGATTAGCCATGCGGATATTAAAGAACGCATACAATCTTTTGTTCAGTTAGTAAATTTTGAAATTGAATTAGTATAAATATGAAAGTTGCAGTTGTAGGTGCTACCGGTTTAGTAGGCACCAAAATGTTAGAAGTACTAGCTGAAAGAAATTTTCCTATTACAGAATTAATTCCAGTGGCTTCTGCTAGGTCGGTAGGTAAGGAAGTGTCCTATAAGGGAAAAGGGTATAAAGTAGTAACCATGGAAGAAGGTATTGCTGCTAAACCAGCGGTGGCTTTGTTTTCGGCAGGTGGTAGCACTTCACTTGAATGGGCACCTAAATTTGCAGCTGCAGGTATTCGTGTCATTGATAACTCTTCTGCTTGGAGAATGGACCCTACCAAAAAATTAGTAGTACCAGAAGTGAACGCTGCAGTATTAACCACCGAGGATTTAATTATTGCCAATCCTAATTGTTCTACCATACAAATGGTGGTAGCCTTACAACCCCTTCATACAAAATATAAAATTAAAAGAGTGGTGGTAAGTACTTATCAAAGTGTAACGGGTACGGGTAAAAAAGCAGTAGACCAATTAATGGAAGAAAGAAAAGGTGTTAAAGTGGGTGCCGATGCTATGGCTTATAAATATACCATTGACTTAAACGCCATTCCTCAAATAGATGTTTTTTTAGAGAATGGTTATACTAAAGAAGAAATGAAAATGGTGAAAGAAACTTGCAAAATTATGCAAGACGATTCTATTAAAGTAACGGCAACTACCGTGCGAATTCCAGTAATGGGTGGCCATAGTGAAAGTGTGAATGTAGAATTTGAAAATGAATTTGATTTAAAAGAACTAATTGATATTCTTGCTGCAGCACCGGGTGTAATTGTACAACAAAGTGATGCAGATCAATTTTATCCAATGCCTTTATGGGCGCATGAAAAAGACGATGTATTTGTAGGTCGTTTAAGAAGAGATGAAACGCAGGCGAAAACATTGAATATGTGGATTGTTAGTGATAATCTTCGTAAGGGGGCTGCTACCAATGCGATTCAAATTGCTGAATACTTAGCTTCTAAAGGAATAATTTAGTTTCTACTAATTATTGAAAGTCAAATACTTTTAAATATTAAAAGTTAAATACTTTTTATTCTATACTCTCGTCATTACGCTAAAATATATAAATACGAACTAAAAGTCTGAACTCGCACTGCGTGCTCAGACATGCAGACTTTTTAAACGTTCGAATTTATATATTTTTAAGCTATGACTCAAAGTTCAGAATCAAAATTGTATTTAACTTTTTATTTAATAGAAAGTATATTTGAGACCCCTTAATAAATAGAAATAAAGAAATTCAATTTTGAGTGAACTTTGAGAGAATCGATAGAGAGCGAAAAATTAGGATTTCGAATTGCTATTTATTAAATCAACAAAGTCTGCTTCAGATATAATTTTGATAGAAGCTATTTTTTTAGCTTTCTCTAATTTACTACCGGCGTCTTCGCCTACGACTAAGTAATTTAATTTACTACTCACGCCACCTAGTATATGTCCACCTCTTGATTCTACCATGGCTTCGGCCTCGGAGCGTTTTAATTGTGTAAGCGTGCCTGTAAATAAAAAGTTAAGTCCTGCTAAATTGCCATCTACGGCAGTGTCATTGGTTTGAATCATATTCAATCCCAGGCTTTCTAAACTTTTTATAAGTTCAATATTTTTTGGCTCATGGAAGAATTGATAAATACTAGTGGCTACTTTAATACCCACATCATCGAAGCTTTGTAGTTGTTCTTCTGTAAAATCTTTTAAATCTAAAATATGCTGAATATGACTAGCAATGGTTTTAGCGGTGGTTTCTCCTACAAAGCGAATACCTAAAGCATAGATTAATCTGTATAGGGGTTGAGTTTTTGAAATTTCAATAGCTGCATTTAAATTATCTATACTTTTTTTACCAAAACCTTCTAGACCCGTTATTTTGCTAAAGTCCAATTGATAAAGGGAAGGAATATTGGTGAGTAAGCCTAGTTCATAAAACTTTCTAATGTTCGCTTCACCGAAACTTTTAATATCCATCGCATCTTTACTTACAAAATGTATAATACGCTCAATTATTTGTGCAGTACATAAAGGACTATTACATCTCCAAACGGCTTCGGCTTCTTCTTTTTCAAGTAAGGCATTACATACAGGACAGTATGTGGGGAATTGAATAATTTTTTCTTTACCCGTTCTTAATTTGGGAATGGATTGTACAATTTGTGGAATCACATCACCTGCTCTTTCAATAATAACCGTATCGCCTAATCGTAAATCTTTTTCTTTAATATATTCTTCATTGTGCATGGAAATACTAGACACCGTTACGCCTCCTAAGGCTACTGCTTTTAATTTAGCCACAGGAGTCACAGCGCCGGTACGCCCCACTTGAAATTCTACCGATTCTAAAATGGTCGTGGCTTGCCTTGCTTTAAATTTATAGGCAATGGCCCACCTTGGATGGTGGGAAGTCATGCCTAGTTTTTCTTGTAAAGCAAAATCGTTTACTTTAATAACGAGTCCATCAATTTCATAAGGAAGTGAATCGCGCTGTGCTTCAAACTCGCTACAAAAAGCGATCACTTTCTCCACACCTTTAATAATTTTTTTCTCTTTTTGAGGAGACCTGAAACCCATATTCCATAATAGTTCTAGAGAACCGCTATGGCTACTTAACAAGGGGCTTAATGTAGTTTTAGGAGCAGGTAAAAAATAACTGATATGATAAATAAAGGCGTCTAGGTTTCTAGAAGCTACTTCTTTTGGGTCCTTCATTCTTAAACTACCTGCTGCTGCATTACGAGGGTTAGCCAATGTGGCTATTTGTTTTTCTTTTAATTTTTCATTGAAATCGGCAAAGGCTTTTTTACTCATGATTACTTCGCCACGAATTTCCATTTGTTGAATGCCGTTTTCAAGTAAAGGAATACTTAAAGGAATGGATCTAATTTGTTTTATATTATTGGTAATATCTTCTCCGGCAACACCATCGCCTCTTGTGCAGGCGCGCACTAATAAATCATTTTCATAAAGTAATGAAATACTAGCTCCATCAAATTTTGGTTCCACGCAATAAGTAATCTCCTCTAGGCCAGCGCCTTCTTTGGCTTTGCGATCAAAGTCATTTAAGTCTTCTGCATTATAACTATTTTCCAAACTTAACATAGGCACTAAATGGGCCACGGTTTCAAAAGAATTATTCAAACTATTGCCCACTCTTTGACTAGGAGAGTCTTTTGAAATTAAGGACTTGTTCGCCGATTCAATGGTAATTAATTGCTGATATAATTGATCGTATTCAAAATCGCTTATGAAGGGTTCACTAGCAACATAATATTGGTACTCGTGAAATTTAAGCAGTTCTTTTAAAGGCGCTAATTCAATGGTATGCGGCTGAGACAAATAAGTCGCAGTGAGCGATTGTAAACTTTTTATTTTGGAGGTATTGTACATGCTGTAAAATGTCTGCTAAAATACAAATTGTTTTATTCTTTTATTTCGTATTTTCAGGATAAGAAATTTTTATTTCTTCTTTTGCTTATGCTTGAATACGACAAATCTATTGCTTTAGAAACTGCTGCCTACAATAAGCAGGCGGTATCCTTGGTAGAATCTTATCCTGCAGTACCCCTCACGGTAGATTGTGTGATATTCGGTTTTGACCAAAACTCACTCAAGGTTTTACTCATCAAGAGCGATTTAGCCCAGTTTGCAGAGAAATACTCTTTATTAGGCGATAATGTCAAGTCCAATGAGGATTTAGATGATGCCGCACATAGGGTCCTTTTAGAGCGAACAGGAATGAAAGATGTTTATTTAGAGCAGGTCCACAGTTTTGGAAAGCCCCAAAGGCATCCTGGGGGCAGGGTGGTGACCACGGTATATGCCTCTTTATTAAATATTAAACACCATGAATTATCGATCACCGACCATGAATTAAATTGGCATCCAGTGGACCTGGTGGGCGAGATGGCCTTTGATCATAAGGAAATTCTAGAGTTCTGTATTCATTGGTTGCAAAAGAGAATTCAAGAACATCCATTGGCCTTTAATTTACTGCCTAAAAAGTTCTCCTTAAGACAGTTGCAAAATGCATACGAGGCTATATTAAATTGTAAATTGGATAGACGCAATTTTAGGAAAAAATTTGCTGCAATGGGCTACTTAATTGATACCAACGAAATGGAAGTAAACGTGATGCACCGCCCTGGTAAATTATATACATTTGATTTTGAAGCATATCAGCAGCGCAAGAAAAATGGGGTAGGGATTGATTTTTAAAAAATGCGATTGCTTGCCTATAATTTAATACCTTTATTCACTATTTAAACAGGTATTATTATGTTATATTCAATGACGGGATATGGTCGTGCAGAAGCTACTTTTAAAGACAAGACTATTTTAGTAGAAGTAAAATCGCTTAATGGCAAACAATTTGATTTGCGTTTGAATATTCCTTTCATGTTAAAACCTTATGAAGTAGAGATAAGAAATAAGTTAAATGAAACATTATTAAGAGGAAGTGTAGAATCTACTATCACCATTAAGTCCAATGGTATTTCAAAGCCCGTAACGGTTAATAAAGAATTGGCTAAATCTTATTATCAGCCCATTGTAGAACTAGCCGATGAATTAGGTATTCCTAAAGAAAATATATTAAGCACTTTATTGAAAATGCCCGATGTGGTTTCTTCTAGTAGTGAAGTATTGACTGAAGAGGAGTGGAAGCAAATTCAAGATTTATTGCAAGAGGCTATTAAAGCTTTAATGCAACATCGTTTAGAAGAAGGCAAGTCTGTAGAAAAAGATTTACTCGAGCGTGTGGCAGCTATTGAAGCGCATCAATCCCATATTGAAAAGTTTGAACCCAATAGAAGAGTGAAGATAAAAGAGGGCTTAGTTAAATTGTTAGAACAAAACGTGGGACCTGATAAATATGATAATAACAGATTAGAGCAAGAGCTTATCTATTATATTGAGAAAATTGATATTTCAGAAGAGAAAGTAAGATTGAATAATCATTGTACTTATTTCAAAACTGTTTTAAAAGAAGCAGAGCCTTCCAAAGGGAAAAAGCTTTCTTTTATTTTACAAGAAATGGGCAGAGAGATTAATACCACTGGTTCTAAAGCCAATGATATGGAAATTCAAAAGTCGGTGATTTTAATGAAAGATGAATTAGAGAAAGCGAAAGAACAAATATTAAACGTTTTATAAGATGGGTTTATTGAAAAATAAAATAGCTTTTATTTTACTAAGTATGTTTTTTGTTTTGTCTGCATGCGAGACCAAACAGCTTTTTGAACAAAGCACCATTTATCCCAATCATAACTGGCCTTCAAAACAAGCTACTAAGTATCAGTTTAATGTTATGGATACAGCGGCCACTTATAAAATATTTTTTGTCATCAGACACCACAATGCCTATCATTATAAAAACATTTGGCTAGACCTTAGTATTAAAAGCCCTAAGAATATTACGACTAAGCAGGTAGTGAATTTAAACTTAGCCGATGATGCCAAGGGTTGGTTAGGCGCAGGTATGGATGATATTTATGATCAAAGAATTCCAATGACCACCACGCCCATTCATTTAACCATGGGGATTAATGAAATAAGCATACAGCATACCATGAGAGAAGACCCCTTAGAGAATATTTTATCTACAGGTATTCGAGTAGAAAAAGTTAAACCATGAATTGGAAATTGATAAAACTCAATAAATTAAAATTAGTAAGTCTTATTTATTGGGTTTTTCTGACTTACATGATTGCAGCCTTTATTTGGTGGTATGTTTCCTTAGAAAAGCAAAATAATGAAATTGCGGCTATTAAATTTCAATCTATTCAGTTAAGTGATCCTTCCTTATCAGCGAAGACCCAGGCCATTCAAGATTTTCAATTAAGAAAAACAAAACAATTCATTGGGGAAGGTGTAACCATTTTACTTTTATTCTTATTAGGGGCTATTTATGTGTATCGTTCTTTAATGAAACAATTACGTTATGCCGACCAACAACAAAATTTTATGATGGCGGTTACCCATGAATTAAAAACACCTATTGCCATCTCCCATTTAAACATAGAGACCCTTTTAAAAAGAGACTTAGATGCTACCCAACAATTAAAATTATTAGAAGCCACTTTAAAGGAAACCAAAAGATTAGATGATTTAAGTACAAATATTTTATTGACTTCTCAATTAGATATGGGAAAGTATGAGGCCGATAAGCAATTAGTGAATCTATCTGAACTAGTGAGACAAACTATTAAGTCATTTCAAGAAAGGTACCCTTCTAGAGTTTGTAATACGATGGTGGAGGACGCTATGGAAATTCAAGGAGAACCTTTGTTGATACAATTGCTTATTAATAATTTAATGGACAATGCGAATAAGTATGCACCCATTACGGAGCCTATTTATATTCAATTGCAAACCCATCAAAACACTGTACAGCTTATTGTTAAGGACCAAGGGCCTGGCATTGCAGATGCTGCTAAAAATAAAGTATTTGAAAAATTTTATCGCTTAGGTTCAGAAAGCACTAGAACTACTAAAGGTAGCGGTCTAGGACTTTACCTTTGTAAAAAAATTGCTACATTTCATAACGCGCAGATTCAGTTGACTAACAATACACCTACTGGAAGTATTTTCACCGTCACTTTTTTTATTTAAGTACATGAAAAAATTTGAAATTTTATTAGTAGAAGATGAAGAAAATTTACACGACACCCTAAAATTGAATTTAGAGTTGGAGGGGTATAGTGTGAGTTCTTCTTATGATGGCGCACATGCTTTAAAACAAATTCAATCGGCGCATTTTGATTTAATTATTTTAGATATTATGCTGCCAAGTTTGGACGGGTTTGCTATTACAGAAACGGTGAGACTGCATAATATTGAAACACCCATTTTAATTTTGAGCGCTAAAAATACAAGTGCCAATAGAGTGCAGGGTTTAAAATTAGGAGCAGATGATTATTTAACTAAGCCCTTTAATTTAGAAGAGTTATTGTTACGCGTTGCTAAACTCATTCAGAAAACAAATACCGCCAAGCAATCTTATGCTATAGATGAATATAGTTTTGCGGGCCATACACTTAATTTTAAATTATTGGAAGCTACTAGTAATAAAGGGGAGAAAATTACTTTGACCAAAAAAGAGTCCATGCTACTTCAACTTCTCATAGAAAATAAAAATACAGTGGTTACTAGGGAAAGAATTTTACAATCGGTTTGGGGTTATCAAGTGTATCCTACCACTAGAACCATTGATAATTTTATTCTCAGTTTTCGTAAATATTTTGAACAAGATCCTAAATCGCCTGTCCATTTCATATCTATTAGAGGTTTAGGCTATAAATTCCTAGATTAGTCCCTTTGGAATGCAATCTTTTGCTCCTTTCTTCGTTATGTTAGTAGTTAACATTCACGCATGTCATTGAACTCTATCCTAGATTATTTAGAACCTATTAATTTGGACCTTCTCTCTAAAGACGAAGGCTATCGGGATACCCAATTAGGTAAGCATATCAAGGCGAATGAAGGCAACCTTCCAGATATTAGCCAGGCCGATATGGTACTTATTGGGGCAGGGGAATGCAGGGGTGGAGGCTATGCCTTGAATGGGCATGAAGCTGCCAATGCAGTAAGAGCTGCTCTGTATTCTCTTTATTATTGGCATACCCAGGTGTCCATTGTTGATTTAGGGAATGTAAAACTGGGCCAGTCTATTCAAGATAGTTATGCAGCCCTAAGAACTGTTATTTCAGAATTATTACTACAAAATAAGAAAGTGGTTATCATGGGAGGTTCTCATGATCTTAGTTTGGCTCAATACCATGCTTATACTTCCATACCTACCTTGGTGAACGCCGTGGTGGTCGATGCTAAAATAGATTTAGACCTTGAGGCAAGACTTCCTTCCGACCATTTTTTAGAAGAACTTTTTACGGGTCTTCCGAATCATTTAAATCACTATGCACATATAGGATTCCAAAGTTATTTTATGCATCCGCATATGTTAGAGACTATTGATAAATTAAGATTTGATTGTTATCGTTTGGGAAAAGTGAGAGAAGATATTGAAGAAATGGAACCCGCTATTAGAGATAGCCATATGATGAGCTTTGATATTAGCGCCATTCAAAATGCACAAGCCCCAGCTAATTTAATTACACCCAATGGGTTCAATGGAGAAGAGGCATGTATTTTAATGCAGTATGCGGGCATGAGTTGGAAAACCAGTACTATTGGGCTATTTGGTTATCAGGCCGAACTAGACAATAATGGCTTGACAGCTATTCAAATGGCGCAGATGATTTGGTATGTAATTGACGGGATTCAAAAAGGTAAAAAAGAATCTCCCTTGTCGGATGCAGAAAGATTTAAAGAATTTCATATTGCTTTTTCAGATATAGAAACTAATTTTTTACAAAGTAAGAGCACTGGAAGATGGTGGATGCAAACGCATAATAATCAATGGGCCCCTTGTAGTTATAAAGATTATTTAGTAGCTTCCAATAACGAAATTCCAGAAAGATGGCTAAGAGCATTAGAAAGGGAATAAATTTTCCCGCCCTATTTACGGTTTTTTTATTGTTAGTGAGTTCTGCTTGTTCTGTACGTCAGGCGCAGAAAACTTTATTACAGGACCCTGCATTAAAAGGAGCCCATGTAGGTGTGGCAGTGTATAATGTTTCTAAAGAAAAGTGGGTTGACAAGCATTTAAGTGATTTATACTATACACCTGCTAGTAATACTAAAATTCTTTCTTGTTATTTAGGTATGCGCTTTTTGGGCGATTCCATACCTGGTTGGAAAATGGCAGAAAATAAAGACAGTATTTTTTTATTACCCTTAGGTGACCCAAGTTTTTTACATCCCGATTTTACTTATCAACCTATTGCCGATTTAATTCGTCAAACTAAAAAGCAAGTGGTTCTATGTTTTCCCGATAAGGCAGATGCCTTTGCTATGTATGGTAAGGGTTGGGCCTGGGATGATTATGCTGAAGACTATCAACCAGAAAGAAATAGATTGAATATTTATGGCAATGTGCTTACTGTTACTAAATCTAAAAACGGCGTCAATTTTCAACCAAGTTTATTTACAAAAAATCAGACAGCACCAAAAGAATATACGCAGTGGTCTAGAGAAAAATTATCAAATCAATTTTTTGCCACTGGTCGTAGTATAAAAGATACTTTACAACAAATTCCTTTTATAACCGATACGACTTATGCTTTAGCAAAAGCTTTATTAGAAGATACATTACATCCTGCTTATCCTATTGCCATTCAAAAGGGCTGGCAGCAGGCTGGGGGACGAATTGTAAAAACAGTTCCTACCGATAGCTTATTAAAAATTATGATGCATAGAAGTGATAACTTTTTTGCAGAGCAAGTTTTTTTAATGGCAAGTGAGCAAGTTTTAGGCACTATTAATGAGGATGCTTTTATAGATACTATTTTAAAAGCAGACTTTAATTATTTCCCTCAAGCCATACAATGGGCAGATGGCAGTGGACTTAGTCGTTTTAATTTAAATACACCTGAAAACTATATCGCCTTATTGAAAAAAATGGAAAACGATTTTAGTATCACGCGTATTAAAAATGTTTTCGCACAAGGTGGTAAGACTTCTTTGTCTGCTTATTATAAAAATATTCCTGGAGAGCTGTATGCAAAAACGGGAACCTTAGGAAATCAAGTAGCTTTGAGTGGTTATATTATTACCAATAAAGGAACACGCTTATTATTTTCAGTTTTAGTGGCCAATCATATTAGTCCTAGCACTTATCCTGTAAGAAAAGCGGTGGAAGCTTATTTAACAAGTATCATGAAGGTAAACTAGGTAAAGTTGAAAATAAATTTTAGCTAGGTAAACTGGGCTAGTTATTTACTAAATAACCCATCTAAATAATCCTCCTTAAATTCAACATAGGTAGGGGCTCCAGAAGCAGTGATGGTAGGAATATCGCAGTCTGATAAGGATTCAATCAAGGCGTGCATTTCTTTATGACTTAGTGCTTGGCCAGCTTTAATAGCCATTTGACGCGCCATGCAGCGAATGAGCTTTTCTCTTTTGCTAAATTTAATATCTCCACTAAAATGTTTAAACTGTTCAAGTAGTAATTCAATTGCATTTTTTTCGTTACCTGAAATGACATCGGCAGGTATACCTTGAATAATAAAACTATTTTGCCCAAAGGGTTCAATTTCATATCCAATTAAAGCAAGGTCTTCAATAATATCTTCTAGCAGTATAGCATCACTTACGCTTAATTCTAATACCACTGGAAATAAACTTTTTTGAGTTGCATGTGGCTGTGCACTTGCCTTTTGAAATTTTTCATACAAGACTCTCTCATGCGCAAGTTGTTGGTGAATAATAATCACGCCACTATGCGAGGGCGCAAGTATATATGTTTGATGCAACTGAAGTAGGCTTGCTGTTTCTTCTATCTGAAGTGGGTTGCCTTCTTTATACAATCCCATGGAAGAAGCTTTTACAATATAGGATTCAGCAGTTGCATCCTCCTGATGATGGGAAGAAGGGACATCTGTAAAAAAACTTTTCCAATCTTGTTTAGAAGCATTTTCACTTCTTGAAATTAAGTGCGCTTGATTTTTCTTGCTAAAGCCTTCATACAAAGACTGCTTGGTGGTATTATTATACTTTTCGTCCGTGAAAGGTTTTTGAATGGCATCCAATTGTTGAATGTTCGCATCCAAAGAAAAATCCAATGAAGGCGCTACACTAAATTGTGCTAAAGCATGTCTTACGGCAGCTTGCACAAAGGAGTAAATTATTTTATCGTCTTCGAATTTTATTTCTTGCTTGGTGGGGTGCACATTAATGTCCACTTGTGCAGGGTCGAGGTCGATGTATAATAAATAGCTAGGAAAATTTTCTTTTGCAATTAAACCTTCAAAGGCATTGGCAACCGCATGGTGCAAGTAGGCGCTTTTAATAAAACGACGATTTACAAAAAAGTATTGATCGCTTCTGGTTTTCTTTGCTGTATCTGGTTTACCTACAAAGCCTGTAATAGTTAGGTAGTCGGTTTTTTCACCTACAGTTACTAGTTTAGTTTGATAACTGTTGCCTAATACTTGAATGGCCCTTTGTTTAAAACTTCCACCTTCCCAATGATAAACATCTTGTCCATTACTAGATAAACTAAAATATATTTCTGGAAAGGCGAGGGCTACCCTTGTAAATTCTTCAATGATATGTTTTAACTCGGCACTATTACTTTTTAAAAAATTTCTTCTAGCAGGCACATTGAAAAATAAATTTTTCATACTAATGCTCGTGCCCACGGGACAAGCTATAGCACTTGTTTCAGTGACCTTGCTATTTTCAATTTCTACAGCGGTCCCCATTTCATCTTCTGCTCTTCTTGTTTTTAAACTTACTTGGGCCACGGCTGCAATGGATGCCAAGGCTTCTCCACGAAAGCCCATGGTTCTAATTTGGAATAGGTCTTCAATGGTGCTTATTTTACTAGTGGCATGACGGGCAAATGCATTATTGGCATCTGTGGCATTCATACCCTTGCCATTATCCACTACTTGAATCAGGGCCTTGCCGGCATCGTTGATGTACAATTTAATTTCTGTGGCACCCGCATCTACTGCATTTTCAAGCAATTCCTTTACCGCACTGGCAGGTCTTTGTATGACCTCTCCAGCCGCTATTTGGTTGGCTATGTGGTCTGGCAGTAAATGAATGGTATTGGACACTTTTTAGTCGCTTTTGAAGTGTGTAAAAGTAGTAAATTTGCCTCTTAAAATACCATATAATGCCAAGAACAGCAGACATTCAAAAACTAAGCCATCATTTTCTTCCCACCGATGCTGTTTTAACCAATTGGGAGGGCCTAGAACCTTATTTTAAGACCCTATTAGCCCAAGACTTAGATTCTGTTGCCACCCTTGAAAAATGGCTGCAAAACCTTAGTGAATTAGAGGCCTTTATTAGTGAGGATGCTTGTTGGAGACAAATTAAAATGACCTGCGATACCACCGATAAATCTTTAGAAGAATCTTTCAATTTTTTCTGCATGGAGATTCAACCCAAAATGCAACCCTATGCAGATGCACTTAATAAAAAATTAATAGCTTGTCCATTTACTGCAGACTTAGACAAGTCTGCTTATTTTACTTATTTACGTTCTGTTAAAAAAAGTATTGAACTTTTTAGAGAAGAAAATATTCCCCTTCAAGCCGAGTTAAGTGTACTACAACAACAATATGGCACCATTGCAGGTAAAATGACTATTCAATTTAAAGAACAAGAATATACTTTACAACAAGCCGCTCAGTTTTTAGAAAACCCCGACAGAGCTATTAGAGAAGAAGTTTATCTTAAAATACAGGAACGTCGTTTGCAAGATCAAACTAGCATGCATGATTTATTTTCTAGCTTAATTCAAAAAAGAAATCAAGTAGCCTTGAATGCAGGCTTTGCTAATTACAGAGATTATAAATTTCAAGAGTTGGGAAGATTTGATTATTCCAAAGAGGACTGCTATCAATTTCATGAAGCTATTAAATTACATGTACTTCCACTTATTGATAAAATTTATGCACGCAAGAAAAAGAAATTAGGGGTGGCTACTTTAAAGCCTTGGGATACAGAAGCAGAGCCAGCTGGCATTGCTCCGTTAAAGCCTTTTACAGACGGCAAAGACTTATACAATAAGTCGGTAGCTTGTTTTGAAAAATTGAATCCATTTTTTGCAGATTGCTTACGTAAGATGAACGACTTAAAACATTTTGATTTAGAAAGTAGAAAAGGCAAGGCACCGGGTGGATACAATTGTCCCTTAGCAGAATCGGGAGCGCCATTTATTTTCATGAATGCAGCTGGTCAAATGAGTGATGTGACTACCATGGTGCATGAAGGTGGTCACGCTATACATTCTTTTTTAGCGCATCCACTTTCATTGACTGCGTTTAAAGAATATCCTATGGAGATGGCTGAAGTTGCAAGTATGTCCATGGAATTATTTACCATGAATCATTGGCAAAGTTTTTTCGATAACGAAGAAGATTTAAATAGAGCGAAAGAACATCAATTAGAAAGAACTATTACCATATTTCCTTGGATTGCGATTATTGATAAATTTCAACATTGGGTTTATGAAAATCCTATGCATACAATTGAAGAGCGCACGGCTTCTTGGAAAGCTATTGTAGCAGAGTTTTCTACAGATAGTATTGACTATACAGGATTAGATATGTATAGGGCTATTGGTTGGCAAAGACAACTACATTTATTTGAAGTACCCTTTTATTATATTGAATATGGTATTGCACAATTAGGGGCTATTGGCATGTGGATGCAGTATCAAAAAAATCCAACGCAGGCTTTAGAGAATTATATGAACGCCTTAAGCTTAGGAGGTACTAAGACTTTACCTGAATTATACAAAACGGCAGGTATTGAATTTAATTTCTCTCCTAATTACGTAAAAAAATTAATGGATTTTACGAATCAGGAATTAGAAAAATTATACGCTTAATTAATTAGCGGATGGATTAGTGGGTCCGTTGCTAGGTCCATTAGCGGGTCCGTTGTTGGGTCTCGGTCCATTGTTAGGTCTTGGTCCGTTATTAGGTCCATTGTTAGGTCTATTGTTCGGTCCGTTATTTGGACGATTGTTTCTATTATCTGGACGATTGTTTCTATTATCTGGACGTTGATCGTTTCTCTGATCGTTTCTTTGTTGCGGACCATTACCTTGCATAGGCCTGCGATCGTTTTGATTTGCATTTCTTTGTTGGTCTCTTCTTCTGCGATCATTCTTTTCCAATGAACGTAAACTTATCTGACCTACTAATTCTACAAATTCTGGTTCTACTTCTTTATTTTTTCCGGTAATTTCTACTGCTTCTAATTCTTCCACCGCAATACCTTGCTTATTTAATTTTTTTATTTCAATAACACGATCAATGGTTAAAGGAAAATGCTTGGTATTATTAGGAAGGGTATACCACATTAAATTTTTGAAAATATCTTTCTTAATTAAAAAGGCCTGACCCATTGCTGTTTGAAGTGTATCTGCATAGTCGGGGAAACCTTGTAAGGCATCTAAATAAGTATCTAGTTCAAAATTCAAACAACATTTTAATCTACCACATTGCCCACTCAACTTTGTTTGATTAATTGATAAATTTTGATAACGCGCTGCAGTCGTATTCACGCTCTTGAAATCGTGTAACCAAGTACTGCAACATAATTCTCTACCACAACTTCCAATACCACCCACTTTGGCGGCTTCTTGTCTAATACCTATTTGACGCATTTCCACTTTTACTTTAAACTCACCCGCAAAAGTTCTGATCAGTTCTCTAAAGTCAATTCTATCATCTGCTGTATAAAAGAAAGTTCCTTTTTTACCATCTGCTTGTAATTCAACTTCACTTAATTTCATTTCCAACCTGAGGTCTCTAGCAGCGGCACGACTACGAGCTAGCATAGCTGCTTCTCTACTTTTGCTAATATGGTAAGTTTCTAAATCTCTTTCGTTACTAGGTCTTAAAATCTTTTTCATCTCAGGGCTGAACTCATCTGTCCCTCTTTTCTTTAATTGTATACGCACAAGTTCTCCTGTCAAGGAAACTTCCCCTAGGTCAAATCCATTGACGCCTTCTACGGTAACGTAGTCGCCTTTTTCAAAATGTTGTGCGCTGGTGTTTCTAAAGAATTCTTTTCTACTGCCTTGCTTGAAGCTAACTTCTACTACTTTGCATTGTGTAGCGGCATCGTCGATAGGTAAATCGCGTAACCAATCATGTACATTTAATCTATTACAACCTCCTGTACTACAGCCTCCATTACTTTTACACCCATTTGGTGTTCCTGTTCCACAAGATCCACATCCCATATTATGTAAGTTCTACTGTTAATGAATAAAAATACCACGCCTCGCTTCTTTTCTCTGGTTCACTCGCTTACTTGCTAGGCATCTGTCAAAATTAAGGTTTTGTTCTGAATGATATGATAGAACTTGATGCCTAAGGCCATAAATAGCATTTTTGGGTTGGCATTTCTCTCAATATAGTAGGTGGCTTTGTCAATTTCTTGAATAATAGCCTCCATCTGGCCCACACTTGCTATCTTATTGATTCTTAAGGCAAAATCCTTTAAATCGGGGTCTAAAGGCAGGTCGGTGCCCAAAATTTTCAAGCGAATGCTTTGCTCTAGTAAATGGTTGAAATACTTTAAAAACTGTTTCTGAGGCTCCCTGCCCATTTTACTGGTCTCGTCTACCCACTTCACCTGGGCCACTGGACCATTTTTCAAAATGGCATTCAGCCATTCTCTAATTTGTGTTAAATAATCGGCATCGCTATGTTGTAATAAATGCAGCGCTTCTCTATAATTACCATCTGACATAGAAGCAATTTGTGTCGCTTTCTCTTTTTCAATTTGTCCTTTCTTCATTAAAGCAGCTTCAATATCTCCACTACTTAATCGCGGCACTTTAATAAATTGACATCTACTTAAAATGGTTGGTAAAATATTTTCCTCACTCGCAGCTACTAAAATTATAATGGTGTTATCAGGAGGCTCTTCAATAAGTTTTAATAATTTATTGCCTTCCTTGCCTAGGTATTCAGGCATCCACATGACTAAAACTTTATAAGCACTTTCAAAACTTTTAAAAGATAATTTCTTAATCACTTCAGCGCATTCATCGGCACTAATATTACCTTGTTTGTTTTCGGCTTTTATAAATTGTAACCAATCAAAAACATTGCCATAAGGATAGCCCATGATAAACTCTCTCCACTCTTCAATATAATTAGCGCTTAAATTTTTTTGTCCTGGCTTTTCAGTAATGGAGGGGAAAGAAAAATGCAAATCGGGGTGCATGAGTTTACTAGCTCTATGATAAGCCGGTAAGTTTTCAATTTGATCGGGTCGGTAAAAAACATCCTCTTTAACTACTGTTGAAGCCGCTCCGAATAAGTCGGCCACAGCGCCTTCATTATTCGCTGGAAGACTCACTATGTATTGTGCAAAGGCAATGGCTAAAGGCAGGGCCCCTGCGCCTTCTGGGCCTGCAAATAATAAAGCATGGCTTAATCTTTTTTGTTCTACTAAGTGAACCAACTGCTTTTTTAAAGCCTCCTGTCCTATGACTTCGCTAAATAACATGCAACGAAGATAATGGATAGTTTATAAAGCCGGGCTAAAAAGCAGGCCTATAGATTTATTTTAAATAAGACAAAATAGCATCGCTGTCTGGCTTCACGTTGCTTGGGAAATAAGCAATCATTTTGCCATTCTCGTCAATTAAAAATTTATTAAAATTCCAAGAAATGCTAGCGTCTAAAATTCCATTTTTTGACTTTGTAGTAAGCCATTGGTAGATAGGTGCAATATTGCTTCCTTTTACATCTATTTTATCGGCTAAAGGAAAGCTAACACCATAATTTTTTTTGCAAAAATCAACAATTTCTTCATTGGTTCCTGGTTCTTGTCCACCGAATTGGTTGCAAGGGAAACCTAGAATGACTAATTTGTCTTTGTACTGCTCGTATACTTTTTCTAAACCTTCGTATTGAGGTGTGTAACCACATTTAGAGGCAGTATTCACAATTAATATTTTCTTGCCTTTGAAACTAGCAAGGTTTAAATTTTTACCATCAATACTTTTTACAGTAAAACTATGAATGCTTTGTGCATTCGTTGTAAATACGGTGGCCATAAGTAAAATGCTTAATAATGTTTTCATAATATTTGCGTTTATTTTTTTGAGTCTTTTATATTCTTTGTCTTTTCGCTGTCTTTGTTTGAACAATTCGGTGTCTTTGTTTGAACAATAAATATAACAATTTATTTTAGAAAAGGTTGACTAGATCGTATAGGCGGCAGCCACTATGCTTATAGACTTTGGCTGGGCAGCTGACCATAAATAGATAGCCGCGGCTTCCATGGTGGCGCCGGTCGTAATAACGTCGTCTACGATTAAAATATTTTTATCCAATAGCAAACTTGGGTAAATTAACTTAAAGGGCTGTTCGCCTAAATTGTTTCTCTCAATTCTATTTTGACGGGTTTGACTTTTAGTACTTTTTGCTTTGAGTAAAACGGGAACAATAGGTATATGAGGTAATTTTTCTTGGATACCTTGACAAAGCAGCATGGCCTGATTATAGCCTCTTTTTCTTTGCTTTTTTTTACTAAGGGGAATGGGAATCATACAATGAATATTTTTAAAGCGTTGGCTACTTATCATAGCTTGCCCCATAATATTTCCAAGTAGCCTTCCTGCTTTTTTTTGGTGTGAATATTTTAAAGCAAAAATTAATGCTTGCACAATACTGTCCTTGGTAAAAAATAAACTAGCCCCTGCTTCTTGAATGAGTACCCTGCCCCAAAATATTTTTTCTACCTTATTATTTTCAATGGCTAAAAATTCGGTGTAGGGTAAATTTCTTTCACAGTCCACGCATAAAACAGTTGCTGCACTTAGTTCTTCGCTGCCACAGTGCATGCAAATATGCGGATAAAATAAATGTAAAAAACCAGCACTATATGTTTGGATACGATTAAGTAAGGAGCTAATGAATCTAGATCTAATGAATGTAAGTCTAATGATTGTATTGTTAGGCATTAAAGAAGAGCTTATAGGCTTCTTCTACTGTTTCTACAGCAACCACACTAATACCTAGTTTTTTAGTATCAATTCCTTTTTGATTAAAGCTTGAAATAATAATTTTTTCAAAGCCTAATTTTTCAGCCTCTGCAATTCTTTGTTGAATTCTATTCACTGCTCTAATTTCTCCATTCAGTCCCACTTCGCCTGCAAAGCAAATGCCTTGAGGAAGTGGAAGGTCTTCGAAAGAAGAAAGCAAGGCCAGTATAATGGCCAAGTCCATAGAAGGGTCTTCTATTTTTAAACCACCTGCAATATTTACAAAAACATCTTTCATGCCAAAGGCAAAGCCGCCGCGTTTTTCTAAAACGGCTAATAAAAGTTGTAATCTTCTTAAATCAAAACCTGTCACTGTTCTTTGCGGTGTGCCATAAACACTTTGTGTAACCAAGGCTTGTACTTCTATAAGTAAGGGGCGCATTCCTTCCATAGAAGCTGCAATGGTACTGCCACTTAAAGCGTCGTTTCTTTGTGCAATTAAAAAAGCAGAAGGGTTGGTCACTACTTTCATGCCCTCACTAGTCATTTCATAAATACCTAATTCACTAGTGCCACCGAATCTGTTTTTTAAAGTGCGTAACATTCTGTAAGCGTAATGTCTATCTCCTTCAAATTGCAATACGGTGTCCACCATATGCTCCAATATTTTCGGTCCTGCAATGGTTCCTTCTTTTGTAATATGCCCTATTAAAAAAACGGGTGTACCTGTTTCTTTAGCAAAGCGTTGAAATTCTGCAGCCGTTTGTTTTATTTGAGAGACACTGCCTGCTGCAGCTTCAATAAGATTCGATTCTAAAGTTTGTATAGAATCGACAATGACCACCGTTGGTTTTAATTTCTTAATGGCTTTAAATATAGCCGCTGTATGTGTTTCCGTTAATAAAAAGAATTGATCGTTTTTGATATTCAATCTATCGGCGCGCATTTTTATTTGCTGAATACTTTCTTCTCCACTGATATATAAAACTACTTGCTCCTTCATTAAAAGCCCTTGTTGTAAAAACAAAGTACTTTTTCCAATACCAGGTTCGCCTGCTACTAGAATAATTGAGCCCAGTACAATACCGCCACCTAATACTCTATTTAATTCAGCGTCTCCGCTATCAATTCTTTTTTCTGATAAACTATTGACTTCATTAATGGCAATAACCGTAGTACCTTTTTGATTCGTATGATACTCTTCCCAAGTACTTTCTTTTTCCTTACCACTATCAATTAATTCTTCGGTAAATGTATTCCACTCATTGCAAGAAGGGCATTTGCCCGCCCACTTGGTGGATTCGTATCCGCAATTATTGCAAAAGAAAGCAGATTTAGATTTACTCATGTATTAAAGATATGGCAGTAAAGATAATGGCAAAAATAAAACCAACTGAAGTAAAAGCCGAAATTTCCCTAGAACTTAATCTCTTCTTGTTGATCGTCTAAGAATCGGTATTCTACTAAATGACTGGTATTAGAGGCCTGGGAGCTTAATTTAATTTTATACTTCTTTTTCCAACGCTTAACAATACTGGTAAAAATACCCTTGGTTAAATGGGAATGTATAATAGGATGCACCAAAATAGTCAATGACTTATGGCCATGGGTAGTTAAATAAGCTATTTTCTTCTCCATTTCGTCTTCTAATAATAAGGCAGAAGTTATTTTACCTGAACCAGCACATGCAGGACAATCCTCAGAGGTATTGATATTTACTTCAGGTCTAATTCTTTGACGGGTAGCTTGTAAGAGTCCAAATTTTGAAATAGGAAGTACAGTATGTCTTGCTCTATCTGTCTTCATGTAATCTTCTAAAGCTTCTTGAACTTTTTTGCGGTTCTCAGGTAGTTTCATATCAATGAAGTCTACCACAATAATGCCTCCGATATCTCTTAGTCTTAATTGTCTAGCTATTTCTTCTGCCGCTTCTAAATTGGTTTGCAGGGCATTCTCTTCTTGGTTATTACTCACACTTTTAAAACCAGAGTTCACATCTATTACATGTAATGCTTCTGTATGTTCAATAATTAAGTAGGCGCCACTATTTAAATTTACTGTTTTGCCAAAAGAAGATTTTACTTGCTTCGTTATACCATACTGATCAAAAATTTCTTGGTCTCCAGTATACATAGAAAGTATATTGGCTTTTTGTGGGGCTATTCTTTGCAAGTAACTTAAAGTAATGTCGAATATTTTTTTATCATTCACCACTATTTTATTAAAGTCTTCGTTTAATAAATCTCTTAGTATACTAGTGGTTTTACTTTCTTCATTCATAATTCTAGTAGGCGGCATGGCCCCTTTCAAATTAGATTGAATATTCTTCCAGTTCTGTGTAAGGGTTAATAAATCTTCGTGTAATTCTGCAGTGGACTTTCCTTCGGCAGCGGTTCTAACAATCACTCCAAAATTCTTAGGCCTTACCCCTTCAAATATTTTTTGTAAGCGTTTGCGCTCTTCACCAGAATGTATTTTTTTAGAGACTGCTACTATTTCATTAAAGGGTGTAAGCACTACAAAGCGACCCGCTAAAGATATTTCACAAGTAAGCCTTGGTCCTTTAGCAGCAATAGGCTCTTTTAAAATTTGCACTAAAATATGCGGCTTGCCATTCAATACTTCAGAAATCTTTCCTGTTTTCACAATTTCAGGAGCTGATTGAAACTTAGAAAAATCAAATTGATTGTTTTCATCCGCAGTAGCCTGCTGCGTATACTTTATAATTGATTTTATATAGGGACTAAGGTCGGTATAATGTAAGAAGGCATCTTTTTCAAAGCCTACATCCACAAAGGCGGCATTTAGACCAGGGATAATTTTTTTGACTTTACCTAAGTATAAGTCTCCAACAGACCAACGGGCATCTAGTTTTTCGTTATGTATTTCAACTAACTTTTTTTCCTCTAATAAGGCTATTTCAACTCCCTCTGAGGAGCTATTAATTATTAAATCTTTGTTCACGATAGCAACTTTTAAATACAGGTAGCCCACCAAATAGCGCAGCAGCTGTTTTATTTTTTTTGAGACACATCCACTTTACAAAGGAAGGAAAAGGTAAAGGTAAAGTTGCTTAGTAGATAAGTGGTGTGTGATTTGAAAAGAAGACAAGCGTATTTAGTTAATTAAATACGC
>Ga0222712_10002185_pt1 | contig 22822 bp, 33 predicted proteins | sample C33_657DmetaG_FD_165043 | JGI IMG/M metagenome (GOLD analysis project Ga0222712, IMG submission 165043) | Estuarine water microbial communities from San Francisco Bay, California, United States - C33_657D | ecosystem: Environmental > Aquatic > Marine > Unclassified | place: USA: California... | reverse complement strand
CCCAGTTCAACACTGAGCAGCAGCTGCGCGAGCAGTCCAAGCAGTACGGCGCAGGCCTCGGTCTTCAGGGTCTACAGACCGCCATTACTGGCGCACAGAATCTTGGCGTGTTGGGCAACCAGCAGTTCCAGCAGGGCATGGATGTCAACAAGTTGCAGGCAGGCTACGGCACGCAGCAGCAGCAGCAAGTCCAGAACATTCTCGGTCAGCAGTACCAAGACTTTCAGGATCAGAAGCGCTTCCCGTACCAGCAGCTGGAGTTCCAATCCAACCTGCTGCGCGGCACGCCGTCTGGCACGACTCAAACCATGTATTCGGCTGCACCAAGCCCCATCTCGCAAGTCGCGGGTTTAGGCACTGCTGCGTACGGCTTGAGCAGCTTGGCCAAAGCCAAGGGCGGCACAGTCAAGGCCTACGCCAAGGGTGGCAAAGTGTCCGATGCCAAGGTCAAGCGCGAGACCAAGCGGTCCGGTTTGGTTGATCTGGCACTCTCCAAAATGTAAGGTGAATCAGCATGGTAAACATTGAGCAAATCACCTCGACTCTGGCCAAGTTGCCGGACCAAGCCCTGCAGCGCTATGCCATGATGCACAAGGACGATCCTTACATCATGTCGCTGGCCGTCTCCGAGTCCAAGCGCCGCAAGGAAATGCGCTCGGCCGCTCAGAGTCAAGGCTATCAGGAGCAGCCCAAGGTCGTGGATCAGGCTGTTGCGGAAATGGCGCAGCCTGCTCAGCAGATGGCACCCATGCCGGAAGAGCAGGGGATTGGCGCTTTGCCTGCCGCTCAGCAGATGAATTTTGCCGATGGTGGCATCACTGGCTACGCTGGTGGTGGCGAGGTTGAGCACTATTTTGGTGGCGGCTCGACAGCAGCACAGGCAGCGCTATCTAGCGCAGACCTTTCTCGTTTGTATCAGCTTGACCCAAAACTGGCGGCGGATGCAGTAAGAGGAGTTCGCATTGGGGAGGCTTTGCAAGTCTTAAAAGGCGCAAGCATTCCGGCGCTGGCGGCATTGGAGGGCGGCGCGTATGCAACCTCAGCGGCCACCAACACTATGGCCAACCTAATGACGCCCGAACAGCGCAGCGGGCTTTACTCCAACCCAATGATGGGGGCTATGGCCGGGGATGCTGGTTTGGCCGGTGCGATTATGAACGCGCCAGATCAAGCCCCAGCCAAACCAACAGCGTTTGGTGACATTACTAAAGCATTGTCTTTTCCTTTGAGGGCGCTGATTGGCGATCCTTCTTTGGATGCCAATCGAAGAAAGAGTGAGGCCGCAGCAAAGGCAAAGAGTGATTTGACTCAACAATCCTCCGCAGCCCAAGAGAATCAGGTTCAATACAACCCTGCAGATGCCACCCTCAGAAGCACGTATGAGAAAACTTTGTCTGGCGAGAAAAAAGCACCCGATGCCTTGAGCGGTCAAAATGCGCCTGCTCGCGATCAGAAAAAAGCAGGCATCGCATCAATTGCACCTGCAGCTCAAGGCGACATGGTCACTCGCGCCAGAGAGTTGGCCGACAGCCTGTACGACACCAGAGAGCAGGACTTGGCTTTGGGTGCGTTGCGCAACTACACAGCTGGCCGTGAGGCAGAGCTTCGTGAAACTCTTGCCAAGCGACCAAAGACCAAGGCGATGGAAGGCTTGGAGAAGAACCTCAAAGAGGAGGCTGCTGGCGAGGCCGGCGAGAAAGATCAAGCCAAGGGCATGGCCATCTTTAAGGCTGGCTTGGCCATCATGTCCGGCTCATCTCCAAACGCTTTGCAGAACATTGGCAAGGGCGCGATGGTTGGTGCCGAAGAGTACGGCGGTGCCATCAAGGAACTCAAGAAGGCTGCCAAGGATCGCCAGAAGCTGTTTGCTGAGATCGAGGAAAAGCGTCGCCTCCAAGAGATTGGGGATTGGGATGCCGCTGCCGCGACCGACCAAAAGATTGCCGACCTGCAAGGCAAGGTCCAAGAAAAGGTTCTGTCTTTTGCTGAGAAGACGACGGGCGTCAAGGCTACGATGGCTGGCAGTTTGGTGAGTCGCGAGCTGGATGAGCAGGCTGCAGCACGCGGCCGGGCTCAGTCGTTTGCCCAGCAGCTGAAGCTCCGTGACATGCCGACATACGAGCAGGGCCAGCAGAAGGAATACGTCAAGCAGTGGCTTGCCAAGCCCGAGAACAAGGGCAAGACCGAGATTGATGCTGTTGTGGCTCTTGGCTTGCTTGGCAATACTCCGAGAGCGGCTACACCTACCGACATGCGAATGGCTGCCTCGGCTATTCTGGCCGACCCCACCGGATACAGCGATGAAGAGGTTGCTGCAGCTCGTAGGACCATAACTGGAATCATTGGGCCGCAGGCTGCCGGAGCACCGGCCGCCCCGCCTTCAAGCGCAATTGCAGCGCTGCGAGCAAACAAATCCCTTGCAGCTCAATTCGATGCAAAATACGGGCAGGGTTCATCCGCACAATATTTGAAATAAGTTCACTATGGCCAACTTCTTCGATCAATTCGACGCCGCTCCACAAACCGGTAATTTTTTCGATCAATTTGATGAGAAGAAGGGAAAGGCGGGGCGCAAGTCCACGATTGGCAGTGAGCTTGTGCGCGGCGGAAAGCAGATGCTCTCCTCCGTTCGCACCGGTGCCGAGGCCCTGATCGGCTCTCCAGAAGAGGCGGCGCTGGCTGGTATTGAGCGCGGTCGTGGCATTGGCGAAGAGGCTGGCGAGGGCGCGTCCCTTGAGGCAGTCAAGCGCGCATATCAAGAGCGTGGTTTGCTGTCGGCCGCAGGCGAAGTTGCTGGTCAAGTTCCCCGTGCCTTGGCTGGTCAGGTCCCTCAGTTGGCCGCAATGGCTGGTGCTGCGAAGCTTGGCGCTATGGCTGGCACTGCCATTGCTCCCGGCCCGGGAACAATTGCTGGCGGCATACTGGGCGCTGGCGCATCCCTGCTTCCTCAGTTCTTTGGCTCCAACGTCGAGCGTCAAGCCGCCGAGCAGCTGGAGAAAGGCGAGCCCGTACAGATTGATCGCACCACCGCTGGCGCTGCCGCAGCAGGTCAAGCCGCCATCGAAGGTGCTGGTACTGCATTCGTGCTGGGCAAGCGCATCGTCAAGGGTGTGCTTGGCGTTGCAGATGATACGGCTCTGGCCACCGCAAAGGCTCAACAGGCCATGACTCGGGCTGCCGAGCGATCTCTTGCAACGGCCGCACTTGGCGGTTCAGCCAGAGGCATTGCAACTGAGATTCCCGTTGAGATTGCGCAAAGCGTGATCGAGCGCGCACAGGCTGGCTTGGATGTTACATCTCCAGAGGCGATGGCTGAATACGGCGAAGTGGCATATCAAGCCGGTTTGGTTGGCGGCGCTATTGGTGGCGGTGCTGGCCCGGTGGATACGGCCATGGCGCGTCAAGGCGTCAAGGCTCGCGACGCATTTCAAGATGCCGAAGCAAAACGCATTGCTGCCGAGGAACGTGCCCGACTCGAAGCCGAGGCTGCAGAGAAAGCGAAGATCCCACCTCTGGCGCTTGGCATGGCAGAGCCCTTCAAGCCTGTCGTTTTTCCAGATGGCTCCGTGGCCACAACCCCAGAGGATGTTGCTCGGTACGAAGAGCAACAGTTCCAGAACAGGTACGCCGCGCAGCCGGGTGAGCAGCCATACGCTCCAGCGCCATCCCTGACTGGAACCGATCTGGCCGCTCAGCTTGGTCAGCGTCCCGGTGGTGGCGGCTTGACCGACATACTTGCTGGCCGTCGCATGGAAGAAGAGAATGCTCGCGTTGAAGAGGCTCGGCGTGCACGAGTTGTCCCCGAGTCGGATGAAGCTGGTCGCCAAGTTTTAACCTCGGATCGCAGCAACGCAGACATGATGTCCATCATGGGCGAGCGTCGCGCCATTGAAGAGCAGGCCGCAGCAAAAGAGGCTGCTCGTCTGGCCCGCGTTGAGTCGCAGCAGGCGAGAAGGCAAGCTTCCTTATTGGGTGAGGTTGAGTCTCCAATGATGGCCGCTATGCGTGAGCGCAAGGCTGCACAAGAGGCAGCTGATGCGGCAGCCGAAAATCTGCGCCAGCAAGAAGAGAAGAAGGCCGAAGAAGCCAAGTACGCCCTTGGCCCGAAGATCACAAAGACGCCCATGCCAAGCCTGCTTGGTCGCCAAGAGGATGCTGGCGGCGATCTGGCCACCATGATGCGCACAAAGCGCGAAGAGCAGGAAGCCAAGGCAGAGGTTCCTTTGGTTGACAACTATCCCTTCCTGCTTGATGAAAAGCGACGCTTAGAGGCGGGGCCAACAACCCAGCAATCAAAGAAAATGATTGCCAGAATCAACGAGCGTCTTGACTCAATTGTTGTGAACGACCTGAAGCGCGCACAAGAAGAAATTGCTGCCGCAGAGAAAGCAAAGAAAGAGCAAGAGAGGCAAGCTGCTTCCGAGGCAAAGATGGCCAAGGAAAGTGTTTTTGCTCAAGAGTCCCTCCCCGAGATGGAAAGCCGAGATGTTATTTTTGGCAACGAGGCTCTGGCTGATCTGCAAGCGCCAACGCTTCCCGGGCAAGAATTGACTCGCGAAGAAATTAACGCTCGCATTAAAGAAAAAAGAGCTACGTTCGGCAAGCCATACAAGACGCCCGAAGAGGATAGGCTTGAGCAGGCCGAAATGGAGCGCCGTAAGTTTGCTCGATCCAAAGAGTCTAAGAGCGGCACACTGATGGATGCTCTGAAGGGCAAGCTATCCATTGAAGCTGTTAGCGATATTGGCGGTCGCCGTGGTCGAGGCTACGAGAGCCTTATTGCATCAAAAGGAAAAACAGGATCATCGCTTGAGGATCTGGTTGACGCTGGCGAGCTGGATTCATTCTTGCCTCCGGATGAGCGTGTTGGCATGAGTAACTTTGATTCTCAGAATGCCTCAAACAAACTGCGCGACATGTTGAGTGCCGACAAACAAACACCAACATTTGAAGTGCAGATGGCTCGTCGTGGTCAGGATGATGCAATTGCAGCTCTGGAAAGTGATGTGGCCGCCGTAAAAGAACCGGCTGCCGTTCAAGCTGAGGTTTCTGAGATTGAACCCGGCGAGGCTGCATCCATTGATCGCAGCCTTGGCGACATCCGCTACAAGCGCGCAACTGGCAAGACTGGCCTTGGCAAGAAGGCTGTTCAGTACATCGTCGATGCTGTGAAGTCTCGCTGGAGCAACGCGCCAGAAGTGGTTGTGGCTGAGAGCATGGATGACCCAGTCATTCCGCAAGAGGTGCGCGATCACAACAAGGCTGCCGTTGCCAAGGGCGCAAAGGGCAGTCCACAGGGCTTCTACTACAAGGGCAAGGCCTACATCATTGCCGACTCTATCGGCTCCACAAAGGATGCTGTTGAGGCGCTGATGCACGAGGCGCTGGGCCACTTCGGTCTGCGCGGCGTGTTCGGTAAAAAGATGGAAGACGTGCTGCGCGACATCATCAAGAATCGCCGCACGGAAGTCGAGGGCAAGGCTGAGCAGTATGGCCTTGATCCAAAGAACGACGCAGACCTGCTTGAGGCTGCCGAAGAGGTGCTGGCTGTCATGGCTCAGACCAAACCCGGTCTGCCTTTTGTTCGTCGCGCTCTCGCCGTCATCCGCAACTTCCTGCGTGACATTGGCTTTGACATCAAGATGTCCGACGCCGACATCATCCAAAAGTACATCCTGCCTGCCCGCGCTTTTGTGGAGAGCGGCAAAGGTCGTTCGACTGAAGGCAAGCCAGCCGCGTCACGCGAAGTGGATATTCCGCAGTTCTCTGAAGACATCCCGAACGAAAGCTGGCTGCAAGAAAAAATTAACTACGCGCAACGATTACCAAGAAATGAATTTGGCGTTCCGAAAATGTCTTCTGTCACAGGCCGTTTTAAAGAGCCGGTGATGGTTCCTGCTCGTTGGCTTAAAGATGCGAAGGGTCAGCGCGGCGAAGAAAAAAATGTCCGTCAAAAAGATCTCGATGCAATTCGGAAAATTATTCGCGATACCGGAAAATTTCCGCTTAACGACGATGGCACGGAGTATGTGCCGTACATTGAGATTGGTTATGACGGCAAGCCTTGGGTGAGCGAGGGCAACCATCGCATCATGGCGGCGATTGCCGAGGGCATGGAATACATTCCTGTTGAGCTGCGTTATTTTGATGGCGGACAACGCAGGGCTGGCGTATGGAGTCCGGGTAATGTTGCATCAATAACAGAGCGCGTCGAACAAGAAAAGCCTGCCGCCATGCGCGGGGAGTCTCCAAAGACTGGACCCGGTGCACCAGCATTCGACCGATGGTTTGGTGATAGCAAGGTGGTTGATGAGGATGGTGATCCGCTGCGGATGTATCACTCTACAACAAGCGACTTCGAGGCATTCGACACAAGTCGAGAGGCTCTTGGAGGTGCTGGTTCTTGGTTTAGCGTTCAGCCCAGCTATCGGCCCGTTGATGGCGAAGAGGGTGCCAGAGTCATGCCTGTGTACCTTTCTCTGCAAAACCCCAAGGCGTTTGACTTTGCAAAAGAAAGTGCAGACTATCGTAAAGAAAATCTTGTCAAGCAAGGTTACGATGGAGTAATTATTACGATCAATGGCGAGTTGAAAGTTGCTGTTGCTTTTGAACCCACCCAGATCAAATCCGCAACTGGCAACATCGGCACTTACGATCCTGAAATTCAGGACATCCGCTACAGCCGACAGAACATCAAGGGCCAGCCCGTGCTCGCGCAGTGGACTACGCCCAACGACACCAAGCTGTACGGCGAGACAACCAAGGACGACGTCATCTATTCTTTGCAGAACAAGATGATTGACACCAAGCGTGTGGTGGATGCCATCTCTACCACGGCTGGCAAGATCATGGCCAAGTGGAACCCGTATCTGCAGGAAGAACTGTTCCACGGCCGCACCGCAAAGCAGACGGCCGACTTTCTCAAGAAAGAATTGCGCCCACTCATGCAAGATATGAGTGCTCGCGGCGTGAACATTCAGGACTTCGAGGAGTACCTGCATAACCGCCATGCCGAGGACTACAACAATCACGTTGCCAAAATCAACCCGAAGATGCCTGATGGCGGCTCCGGTATCAAGACTCCAGACGCTCGCGCATACATGTCCAGCCTGACACCAAAGCAGAAGGCTGACTTCGAGGCTTTGGCAAAGCGGATCGACGCGATCAACAAAAACACTCGCGAAGTGCTGGTTGCTGGCGGTCTTGAAACCCGCGACCTGATTGACCAGTGGGAGAAGACATTCCCATCCTACGTGCCACTCAAGCGCGAGGAGCTGGACTACGCCTACACCGCTGGCGGCATGGGCACCGGCCAAGGCTTTGATGTGCGTGGCAACTTCAGCCGCCGTGCTACAGGCTCTGAGCGCAATGTCATCGACATCTTGGCCAACACCGCCATGCAGCGCGAGCGTGCAATCATCAAGGCCGAGAAGAACCGCGTGGCTCAGGCTACGTTCGGCCTTGCTGCACAGAATCCAAACCCAGACTTCTGGCTGCCGATTGATCCAATGGCAGAGGTTGACCCTGCCGCAGCGCAAGACCTTCTGAGCTTTGGCTTGTCGCAGCAAGACTTGGATTTCCTGATGAAGGAGCCACATCAAAAGGCTGTGGACAAGAGCAGTGGTCAGGTGGTCGAGAGAATCAATGCCACCCTGCGCAACAACGAGAACGTGATGTCGATGCGCTTCAACGGGCGTGATCGTTACGTGTTCTTCAACCCAAACAATCCACGTTCCGCTCGGATGATCTCTGCGCTCAAGAACTTGGATGCCGACCAGCTTGGCCCGATCCTTGGCAATCTGTCCAAGGTCACGCGCTGGTTCGCTGCCGTCAACACGCAGTACAACCCGATCTTCGGTGCATACAACTTCTTGCGCGACGTGCAAGGCGCTGCGCTGCAGTTGAGCGACACACCCCTTGCCAAGGACAGAAAGGCTGTTGTAGCAGGCACACTGCCAGCCCTGAAGGGCATCTACTCCGCCTTGCGTGCTGAGCGCGACGGCACCGCCGTGAGTGGCCCATGGGCTGCGCTGTGGAATGAGTTCCAAGAAGCAGGTGGCCAGACGGGTTTCCGTGATCAGTTCAGCCGCTCTCAGGAGCGCGCCGAGGCTCTTGAGAAAGAGCTGAAGATGGTCACAGAGGGCAAGCTGAAGTCCGCTGGCCGAGGCATGCTTGACTGGCTGAGCGACTACAACGACTCGATGGAAAACGCTGTTCGCCTGTCCGCCTACAAGGCAGCGCTGGATCGCGGCATCGACAAGCAGGAGGCCGCATCCATTGCCAAGAACCTGACAGTGAACTTCAACCGCAAGGGCCAGATCGCCGTTCAGGCTGGTGCGCTCTACGCCTTCTTCAACGCTGCCGTGCAGGGTACGACTCGCTTGGCTCAGACCTTGCGCGGTCCTGCTGGCAAGAAGATCATGGCCGGTGGCTTGCTGCTGGGCACGATGCAGGCTGCACTGCTGGCCGCTGCCGGGTTTGACGACGAGGAGCCACCAGAGTTTGTCCGTGAGCGCAACTTGATCCTGCCTATCGGTGGCGACAAGTACCTTACGTTCCCAATGCCTCTGGGCTACCACGTCATCCCAAGCACAAGCCGCATCATCACCGAGTGGGCGCTGTCTGGTTTCAAGAACACACCGGACCGCATCGCTTCGCTGACTGGCATGTACCTTGAGGCGTTCAACCCAATCGGCAACGCAGGCTGGTCGGCTCAGACCTTGGCTCCAACCTTTGCAGACCCCATCGTGGCGCTGACAGAGAACCGGGACTGGACTGGCAAGCCAATTGCGCGTAAGGACTTCTCCAGTCTTGACCCAACGCCGGGCTACACCCGCGCCAAGGACACGGCCAGCGAGTTCTCCACCCAGATTGCCAAGTTCCTGAACTACGCATCTGGCGGCACCGAGTTCAAGCCCGGGGTGCTGAGCCCAACTCCAGACCAGCTGGACTACCTGATTGGCCAAGTCACTGGCGGTATCGGCCGCGAGGTGCTGAAGGCTGAGCAGACAGCCCTGAAGACGGCCTCTGGCGAGGAGCTGCCGCCTTACAAGATCCCGGTGGTTGGACGCTTCTACGGCGAGACAAAGAGTTCTGCTGCTGAGTCCAGCCGGTTCTACAAGAACATGACGGAGCTGAACGAGCACGAGAACGAGATCAAGGGTCGTCGTGCGAGCAAGCAACCCATCACCGACTACATGCAGGAGAACCCAGAGGCCCGCCTTGCACCGCTTGCGCGCAAGACCTACTCTGAGATTCAGAAGCTGCGTAAGCGCAAAGAGAAGCTGCTTGAGAGGGATGCGCCACGAGAGTCGATCAAGCAAGTCGAGGACATGATCACGAAGCGGATGCAGGCTTTCAACGACAGAGTCGAGGCAATAAAGGAGTGAACCTGAAACAACCGGCAATATCCACGCTTTGGTTGCCGCGTTGTTTTAGTATTCATTTCTCGCTAAACAATAGGCCTATCGTCTTGTTTAGCGCGGACAGCTCATTTTGCTTGTGAACTGCCCACATTCGCTTTTGTCCATGGATTCCATTGAGGCTTCCACGGTGGCAATCGGCGCATAGCGGCATGGATGTGAACCACTGACCTTGCTCGATCTCGTGGCACTCACTGGGGCCTGATGCCCCGCACACCACGCAGTCCATTTCCTTGATCCGCGTGATGTGCTCCCGCTCTGCAACGGTGGGGGCCTTCTTATTTTTCGACTGCATCTTGCCTGCCGATGTCGAAGCCAGACTTGAGCCAGAACTGCCTCTCGCCCCTGAGTTGCTCAATCTCCTGAATGGAGGCGATCAGAAGCGATTTGAGCGGGTCTGTGTCCTTCATCATGGGGATGCTGCCCTCAAGAATTTCGACCACGTCCACGCCCTTGCTTGAGCCTTGGCGGGCCACCCACGCCATCGTCTTGTCGATGTAGTGTTTGGCCGATGTGGCGTGCGCTTGGACTTGGCTGTAGTTTTTGTCCAGCAGGTGCTTCTCGATGGCCTTGAGTTGAATCTCGGCGCGCATGAGGTGGGCGCTCCAGTCGTCGAGTTCGATCATGGCAATCTCCTTTGAAGCATCTCGTCCGCATGGTCAATCGCTGCGGCGTGGATGCTGGTTATTCCATCGTCGCTCTCAATGACGGAGCGGTCGCCGTAGTGGGCCAACAGACCCTGCAGCGCGAACGCCGCAAAGAAGTCCTGCATCGTCAGGTCTTGGATCGACACAGGCTCCTGCTTTGTCACGATGGCCGCAAGCCCCTCAGACTTTTTTCTTGTTGCCATTGCCGCGCCCCTTCACGTTCTGGTTGACGATCAGCTCTTCAAGGTCATCGGCCAGAATCTTGGCCAAGGTGTCGTCGTAGTAGCTGATCGCCTTGCACAACTCCACGCCGTGGATGAGCTTGATGCAATCTCGCACGCCCTTGTTGTAGCCGCCATTGAACTCGTCGTCTCCCTCAACGATCAAGGTGATGGCGTCACGCACAAGAGCTGATGCCTTGCGGTTTCCTGCGGCCTCTTTGAGCTTGAGGTACACATCCTCTGGCAGGTGCACAGAGTAGGGGATCAAACGCTTTGCTTCCATGCTTGGAACTCCTCATTGATGGCCCAGAATTTCTTGGCCTTTTGTTGGTCTTCTTTCAGCTCGGTGCGGGACTCGATGTCCAGCTCTCCCTTGAGCCACTCGATCACATCAGCTTCTTTCGCTTCAAAGATTTCCTCTTTGTCGTGAAGGTACTTTGCGAATTGTTTATCGCGGCACAGGATGCCTGCGGTACGAACAGGATCGCGGTGGTATTCCACGTCCCTGCTCATTGGCTTGTCTTCGCTATTCAATCTCACCATAACTACTTGGTATCTTGCGCCAACGAAGTCACGCATGAGATCGACTGGCAAATCATCTGGGTGGATGTTCAAGGTCAAAATGACGCCGGTTTTATCCTGCTTCATCGCAACCTTGACAGCCTCATATTGAAGCGTCTTCATGGTCAGTACGTCTTGCCACCAGACTGCGTGCGGTTCTCGATCTTGTGATCCGCACGACTCGCGTTGTAGGTCATCTTCTCTGCGATTGCGCCAGCCAAGTCCATCTGGTACGCACCCGCCATGTCAAAGATTCGGATCACTGCATCGGCCAACTCGACTTCACGCATCTTGCGGTGCGGGAGCTTGTCGTCCATCAGGTCCTTACGATCACCCTCCATCGCTTCACTGATCTCGCTGTGCACGAGGCACAGTTTGTTGCTGAAGCAGTAAGGGTTATCGGTGATGCTTTCGCCCGTCTTCGCGTCAGTCCACCAGCCTGCAGATTTTGCTGCTTGGTGGCACTCGTACTGAAGAACATCGGCTGCCATTGCGATGGCGTTTTGATCAATTTCAAATGTGCTCATGGTGTATCCTTAAAACTCTTCTTTCATTTCTTTGTGTCTTTGCTTGTGGCATGGCTGGCAAAGCCAATTCACCTGCAATGGTTTGTCGTAGTCTTCATGGTGAGCCAAGCTTTTTGCATCTCCGCATCTCTCGCAAGGTGCTCGAAGAAGATCGCCTTTCCTGATTGCCTTGGCAACCGAAGAATGAGCTTTTTGCCTTCGAGAGTCTTCAGATCGCCAAGCACGCGTAACTGCCACGTTTGCAGCGATCCGATCTTTTGACTTCCCTCTTTCTCGGTCATAAGCACGAATTCGATCAAGGTTTTCTTCACGATGTTTTCCTACGTCACTTTTTGCGCATGTTTTGCATTTATTAAGATGGCCATCAGCCATCATTGAGTGCTTGTAAAACTCAGTGAGTGGCTTGGTGACCTTGCACTTAAAACACTCTTTCTCAAAACGGATCATGTCGTACTCCTGTGCTTTTGGACATACGACCATTATAGATCCGTTTTAATTAAAAGGGATGTCATCATCCATGTCGTCAAAGTTTTGTTGCGCTGGCTTGGTTGCTGCGCGGCGCTCTTCTTGTGGCTCCGAATCCTTGCGGCCACCTTGCAGGGAAATCTCGCTCACGCGCACATCCATGGACTTGCGTTTGTTGCCTTCCTTGTCCTGCCATTCACGCTCGGTGATGGTGCCGACCACGGTGACAGACTGGCCCTTGGTGAGGTACTGAGACAAAGCTTCAGCACGCTTGCCGTACAGGGTGCAGTTCCACCAGATGGTTGGCTTTTCTCGGCCTTGGCTGTCGGCCACAGAGAAGCTGCAGATGGGGTCACCGTTGTTCAGGTACTTGATTTCCGCGTCGCGGCCCAAGCCGCCTGCGATAGTTACTACGTTCATGCTTTCTCCTTTTGTTTGTTGCGCGCTGTCTTGAACTCTTCCATCAGGACGTCGTATGCAGAGCTGCCCGGCTCCGACTTCATGCGGTCGTAAATGTTCTTGTTTGCTCTGAACAGGGCCATCACTTCGGCCTCGGTGGTGCATTGCTCAAGACCCAGCTTGGTGGCGTCCATCACAATGTCAGCCCAGTCCGCGAATGTTCCCTCTGGCTCGACGGCAACCTTCATCTGCCATGGTCCATCTTTGCCCTCAATGTTGGCTGGAGGTGGTGATGTCTTGGCTGGCTGTGCTGCTGGCTTTGCAGGTGGCGCTTTGGTTTTTGCTGCGCTGTTGCCGTCGTCGTCCTCGGGTGCAATGCCGCATGCAGTCATCAGGCTGTACCGGCGTGCGTATGTCAGTGCGCTGCCGTAGCCCTGTGCGTCATGCTTGGTTGCAGGTACGTGCAGCTTGCCGCTGCTGATCTGCTCACCAGAGGAGTGGATAAAGATGGTCTCCACGATCACGCCGTTATCGCACTCGTGCGTTGGCTGCATCATGAAGATGTCATTGTTGTTGAGGGCATCAATGACGGCTTCAACGCAGGCAGACAGGTCTGCGTAGCGGCTACGGAAAGCCGGGTTGGTGCTTGACTTGAGAGCTGGCCCAAACTCTTTCTGAGCCTTGACCAAAGCTGATGCGATTTCTTTCATACGGATGCTTTCTGTTGTTGGTTGCGGGGGTGCAGAAGCCATTTGTCACCGAGCAGCTCGATGGACTTCTGGCGCTTTTCTTCGTTGCGTGCTTGGATGTACTCAATCAACTCTTGTGTGATCGGTCCATGCATTGGGTCGGCACTGATTGGGTTGACGTCGAACGTCTGGAAAAAGTCTTTGATTTTCATGATCCTGCCTTTACTTTTTTGGTTGCCCAGTATTTTTTCATGCGTGCAGAAGCCTCTGATTTACTTTCCTCGCTCCATGTCCAGCCCTTGGTCTTTTTTTCCTTGGGTGGCATGCAGGCCATCTGCGCGACAATAGACGAAAGGGAGTTTTCAAGTGAGCGAATCTTTTTCTCAAGAAAATCAATTCGTGCGTTGATGATGCTTTTTTCGTTCGATGAAATAAACATGATGCGTCCTTAACGAAACCACAGCCAGATGCCGTGGATGATGCCAATTGGGAACATCAATGCGCCTGCTATCAAGAAGCCCCATAGGCCCTCGCTGAAGCAAGTGAAGATGTGATTGAACCATGCGATTAAGCAGGTTATGCCAATGATCCAGCCCATGTGCTTATCCTTGTTTTCTTTTGCTTTGCACCCAAGATGCGAAGCGTTGTACTTGCCATCCGATCCAAATTCCGATCAGTAGCGCGAGGCCCATGGCGACGATGACATCGCCACGGCCAGCAAAGATGCCGACGGCGTTCATTGCTCGATCTTCTTTAGGGTCTTGGGGATGCTGTCGTTGCAGGTGTTTTCCTGCTTGGCCAACACGGCGCGGGCTTTGAAATCAGCATCCTTGTAGCAACCCAAGTTGCCTGATACGGTTGAGCACTTCAGCTTTTCCTGTGGGGCCTTGGTCGCGGGGGAGATCAAATCAACGCTGGCCCAGCCGTCGCCCTGAGGGCAGCTGGCTTGCTGCGTGCTGTCGCCACGGCCCAGAATATTCAAGGCTTCGTACCCGTTTTCAGCACGCCACTTCTGTGCGTTGTATCGGCTGTTGTCGTTGGCAATACTGCGCTGGGTTTCCAGTGTGTCGAAGGATACCTCTTTGTCTCCGCAAGCGACCAATGCCAGAGCGGCTGCGATTGTGATGATGGCTTTCATGTGTTTCTCCTGTGATGGGGTTTATTGTTTGGCGGGGAACAGTTGCGACAGCACGGACTCGTACTGAGTCTTGCGGCGCTCAAGCAGGGCTACCTTGTCCAGCTTATCCAGCAGGTTCGGGAAGTTGATGTCTTCCTTGGAGCACTGCTCTTGGATGTCGGCTTCGAGGCGGACCAGCTCGTCGTCCAGCTTGGCCATCTCCAGCTCGGCTTGGCTCTTCATCTTGCGAGCGCGGATGGGGGCCAGCGACTCAGCCAGCTTTTCCTTGGACAGGGCGATGATTTCTGCGAATGGTTTGAGTTTCATGTTGCTTCTCCAGTGAGTAAAAGTTTGTTGTCGGTCTTGGTTAAAAATGCCAGCGGGTCTTTGGGGTCCTGCTTTTGCGCTGCGCTTGCCAGTCCTTGCCCAATCATGGGCTGCTGCTGCGCCGCGTTGTAGTACGAGTTCTGCATGCGGCGGTACTCTTCCTCTTGCATGCGGCGGTACTGCATCTCGCGATCGTAGCGACGTGCATCGTCGTAGTACATATCACGGTTGGGGTCGTAAAACCCACTCGCGCCTTGTATTGCTCCGATGGCCATGGCGATTACTCGACGTCAAGTTCGCCTTGAGCTGTTTCGCCATAGGTCTCGACCTTGACGCCGTTGCTCAGTGCTTGGACCAGATCATCTTGCGATGCAACGCGGGCAGTGAATGACTGCTTTGCTGCATGCGTGATGGCTTGGGATGCCACGGTTGCCTTGATCAGGCGTGTTGCGCCGTCAGTGCTGGTGACAATGTAGATGCGGGTTGATGTTGCCATGGTGTTTCTCCTTGTTGGCTTGGTTTAATTTCCCTTGACGCAAAGGACTTGCTTCAGGGTGTGCACTACCTCTACGAGGTCAGTTTGGTTTGACATCACTTGGTCGATGTCTTTGTACGATGCTGGGATTTCGTCGATGACGCCTTCGTCCTTGCGGCACTCGACGCCTTCTGTCTGTGCAATGAGGTCAGTCAAGCTGAATCGTCGCTTGGCTTCAGCGCGGGACATGACACGACCAGCGCCATGTGAGCAGGAACAATAGGATTGGAGATCACCCTTACCCCGCACAATGTAGCTTCGCTGACCCATAGAGCCCGGGATGATGCCAAGATCGCCTGCACGGGCGCGGATGGCACCCTTACGAGTAACCCACATGTTGCGTCCGAAGTGGTGTTCTTTTTCGACATAGTTGTGGTGGCAGTTGATCGCTTCCTGTGTGATGGTGAACTCGGGCATCATTCCGCGCATGGCCGCAATGACTTGGTTCATCATGTGGCGACGGTTCTCAAGCGCATAGTTCTGCGCCCAGCCCACTGCCGCCATGTAGTCATCGAAGTCCTCAGTGTCCTCTGGGAAGTACGCGAGGTCGTCGTCAGGCAAAGTGATAAAGAACCGCTCCATCTGGCGCTTGGCCTTGGCGATGTAGTGTGTTCCGATCATGTTGCCGATGCCACGCGATCCAGAGTGCAGCATGATCCACACGTCTTGGTTCTCGTCGATGCAGACCTCAATGAAGTGGTTGCCTGATCCAAGCGAGCCGATCTGGGATGCAGCTTTGGCGTGAAACTTGTCGTAGTCGCCCTTGTACAGCGGCTCCACAACGGTGCGCAGAAGGTCTGGAGTAACTTCGCCAATGTCTGTGCTGTGGTCATGTGCACCGCCTGCACCCAGAGGCACGCGGCGCTCGATCTCATCACGCAAAGGCTTGAGGTTGTCGGGCAGGTCGCTGGCCTTGAGGGACAGTCGAACAGCGTTCATGCCGCAGCCAATATCAACACCAACGGCGGCTGGGATAACGGCCTTCTCGGTGGCAATAACGGTGCCCACAGTCGATCCGATGCCAGCGTGCACATCAGGCATGCATGCCACGCCATTGCCTGAGATGAAAGGCAGACGCGCCAAGTTCTTTAGCTGAGTCAATGCGGACGCCTCGACATCGTCTGTCCAGATTTTGATAGGACGAGAGCCCTGATCTTGAATGACTTGCTTCATTCTGAAACCTTGGTTGAAAGATATTTCTTGTGCTGCTCGCAGAACTCCGACACTTGGCAGAAGTTGCTGCAACGGACTCGATCACCGGGACGGATTTCCACGATGAACTTCTCACCCTTCTTGGCCTTTTCGTTTGCCAATGCAAGGGCTTGATCTGCTGCCTCTGGCGTTTCGTGAACGCTCTTGGCTCGGACGCCTCCATCCTTCTTCACTGCGTAGAAGGTGGGGCGCTCCCACATCTCTTCTGGCGTGCACTCTGCGATGTCGCTGCCCACCTCGATGTCAAAGAAGGCTGACTCTTGCAGGTGGATGCGCTGCTTGATGTAGGCCTCTTGGCGCTCAACAGACCACAGCGGGATGTCGATCACAACGATGGGTGCCTTGGGGTAGCCTTCGCGTGATGTGTCACGGCGTGCCCAGTCGCGCACGATGGCAACGATCTGCAGCTTCTTCACCGTCACGCCCTTGGCCTTGTGCACCAAGTATGCGTAGCAGTTCAGCTGGTACTCCCAGTCGATCTTTTGATTCATCACCGCATACACGCTGGTGGTCTTGTAATCGCTGAGCACCGTGCCGTCTTCGTAGACTTCTTGCAGGTCGATGGCACCAGAGATCGTGAAGCCATTGACCACGGTGAACACGCGCTCTTCGACGATGTGGTGCTCGTCCTTGCCGTGCTCCAAGATGTTGTGAATGGCCGTGCCGAACAGGCTCCACACCATGTCGCTTGCATCTTCGGTCAGCTCTTCCCAGTGGCGGCGCTTGAGCTGGACAATGCGCGGGCTGCTCATCAACTCGGTGACGGACAGGTTGGCCTTGCCTTTGGAATACTGAGGGCGTGCCAGCACGTTCGTGATGGTCTCGGGCAGACCATAGTTGTTGGTGATCTTCATTCTTCACGCTCCATGACCATGGTCTGTTTGTGCACCGACATGAATAGGCCCATTGAGTCGTGCAGGCTCATGCCCATGGCCGAGCAGAAGGATGACAGCATGATGGCTGCCGCTGTCGCTGCCGTGCCGCCGATGTTGTCTGCGTCGTCGAGCACCAGTGGGCCGAACTTGTTTGAGATTTGGACGGCGCGGGTCAGAATCTCAATCGACTCCATTCGCTCCTCTTCCGACATTGACATTTGCTTCTCCTGTGTGTTGACTGAGGATCTAATGTAACAGGTATAAACCAACAACACAACATCTGCTACGATGAATGCAATATATTTTTTCATTAGGACAAACCCTATGAGACGAGCTGCGCGGCGGGATGACAACGAAAAGAGCATCGTCAGCGCCATGCGAGAGGCTGGCGCTTATGTCAAGGTGATCAATGACGAGGGGCTGTTCGACCTGCTGGTGAGCCATTGCGGGCATACGCTGCTCATTGAGGTGAAGGACGGTGCCAAGCCGCCATCGGCCAGACGGCTCACGGACGCAGAGGCCAAGTTCCATAACGAGTGGCCCGGAGACAACCTGCACATCGTGAACAGCGTGGAAGAGGCGCTTGCCCTGCTGGCCACCTGCGGTTAAACTCCGCCCCGAACATTCATGTGTTCTCCTGTTGGGAATTTCCCTCCACCTCAGACGTGGGGGGATTTTTTCTAGGGCCATCACGCATGGGGATTGTGGGTGCAACCCAACCGTTGTCTCGCAAACATTAGGGCAGCCCCCAGTCGTGATGGTTAAGCGAGGTGACGCATGGCTCACAGCCATGAAAGTTGCGTAGGACTGGGGATTCTCGGTCGCCATCAACCTCTGATATACTCCGCGCCATCATGAAATCCCAAGCCATCAACCCGCGACCGACACAGCTGTGTGTAGCTCAGCTGGTAGAGCACGCGCTTTGGGAGCGTGAGGTCGCAGGTTCGAGCCCTGTCACACAGACCAATTTCACAACGACAACGCGAAACTGATACCCATTCTGGGGTAGCACAGTGGTAGTTGCATCTGGCTGTTAACCAGAATGTCGTTGGTTCGATCCCAACCCCCAGAGCCAAATAAGCCCTTGTAGCTCAGCGGTAGAGCATCCGCCTTGTAAGCGGGAGGTCGTCCGTTCAATCCGGACCGGGGGCACCAAAATATTTCTTGCATGTCCACCAACGTCTTTGATATACTGGAGGCGCTGGAAGTGAAGAGCCAAGCAAATCAAAGCCGTTAAGTCAGACTCCGACCCCTTTGGGGTTGCGCTCCTTAAAAAAGAGCGTTCTTCACCGGGGTCTGTCTTAACGGCTTTTTTCATGCCCAATCTACATCTAGCTCTGCGCTGATCCTTTTGGTGATACGAACGTTCTTGTTCAGCGCGAGAGCCATAAGAACTATCGACGTGGCAAGCGCGGGTGGGGATAGCGCTGATTGTTGAGTAAACCGCCAGAACGGAACCGGGTCGAGAGATTAGGGTGCTCCGGGGCAACGGCAACAATCAGGTCGAGCTTGGTCAGTGCGCTAAGAAGGGGTCTCACAATGGGCCTAAATGTCTGACAGCTGCGGCGGAGCATTGAGAGATGACCGCAGCCAAAAAGCGACGGAGCGACCGATGGGCGATTCCAGCATTTTGATCTTCAGCCAACCTCGCAGTCTGTGAGCTAGGGGTGGGCTGTGTCCGATTGCTCAGTCACTCGGTCCGGGCGATAACCAGTACGGAGATGCAGTCATGTCAGACAGGGTGGAAGCGAATAGGGTGAAGAGCAGTGCGCTGCCTTGGTTCATAACCTCCCGGCTGCGAGCGGCGAAGCGAGTGGGCCTAAGTGAGGTAGAGCAGGCTTGCCTAGCACTAGAGGCTGACGGGATGCCTTGCCCGATGGCTGTTGACCCCGAGCAGTGGGTGCGAGAAAACTTCTCCTACATCTGCTTCAAGTACTACGAGAAGTACCCGCGATCCACCACCAAACCAGCAAAGAAGAAGCGCAAGAAAAAGCACCACGCTGATCGGATGGCGCAGAGGCAGGCGACAGCAAAGCCGATTACTCAGAAGCCTGTTGCGGTCGCTGGTGTAGACGTCGCATCGGACGCCTTCCTGTCCACATTCCAGTGGCGCAAGGTACGCATGGAGGCGCTGAAGAAGTATGGCCCGAGGTGCCAATGCTGCGGCGCTACTCCGGCCACTGGTGCCGTGATGAACGTGGACCACATTAAGCCGCGTAAGAAGTGGCCCAGCCTTGCGCTCGATGTCAATAATTTGCAGATACTCTGCCATGACTGTAACCATGGCAAAGGAAACTGGGACGACACTGATTGGCGGTCGTAAAAAAACCCGCGCTGGGCGGGCTTCGGTCACTGAGGGTCGTGCCATATGTCCGGCGTGGCCCATGCAAAGAGGTGCTGCCACATGCTCAGGCAGTCACCACACTTCTCGTACATGAACTCTGCCAGTGCAAGCTGGTTCTCGCGCTCTTGGAGCCACCATTCGTGCGCTGTGTAGGGTGGGTGCTTGCGCATCACTGCTCCTGAGTTTGATTTGTGATTTGGTAGTCATGGAAGACGGCTCCTTTTGAGGGATCTCCAACCTTGCATTGCTTTACCCACACGTTCTTGCCGTTCCTCAGGCGGCGCAGGTGGCCTCTACGGTCATGCAAACGAGGAGAGGCATGGGTGCCCCCTTTATCCTCAGATCGAGCTTTGATGGGCTCAATGTAAACCGTTGTCCAATCGTATGTTGGTAGCTTCCCCTGCTGCATCTTGCGACGGCTTGTGAAATTGTCACGCGCAACAGGCCGATAGCTCTGCGCCTTTTGCGAGATGGACTTGTACCAAGCGGAGACAAAGCCAAGAATCATCTGAGCCTCTTTCTCTTCGATGTTTTCTTTTTCTTCTGCCGCACCGTAGCGCACTAGGCCACCGTCTATCGCGTACACCAATACAGGACTGGCCATTGGCCTGCCTCCAGCGGGTGCTCGCCAAACGGATACGGCAATCCCATCCTCTGGGTTATCTCCAACAACAGTCATGAACATTTCCATTGACCTTCCGCTGGTGGTCTTTCCCTGAAAAACAACCATGCACTTTTCAAATGGCGGCCTGCACTCGAGCAGCGGATCTGAATCAACGTGAGTTTTGTCTTGAAACATTCCAGTGGAATCAAACCACTGAAGCTCTGTTGGATCTATACCGGCATCGGACATAAATCGCATCGTGGACCTGATCAATTCAGTTGTCATCTCAGTCCTCCAGCGCGAACCACCAAGACCGCAAGGCGTTGGCGTCGGCAAGTGCGTTATGGGGGTTCTTGGACACCGTATCCACGCGCAGAACCTCAAGCGACAGGGGTGGTGTGTTGATCCTAGTTCCGGGCCCAGTGACGAGGACCTTGCAGAGCCACATGACGTCTTCCGGCCAGTCTGCAACGATGTGGATGGACTCAAACTGGCTGAGATACGCCTCCAGTTTTTCTTGCATTTCCGACGTGGTGATTCGGTCTTTACCAAGCTTTGGCATGACATTTTCAGCCACCCATGGATCGGGGTTATCGCAGCCAAGCACCTCGTAGAAATGCTCGCCAATCGCCGGCACAAGCGCCAGAGAGATCAGGTCTCCGCCGTAGCTATTCCACTCTCCATCAATAAACAGTTTCATCTCAATCCTCCAGTCCAAGCATGTGCACACCTCGGCGCACGGCTGTCAGCACATTCTCTAGGTTGTGCTTGCTCAGCACCAGCGGGTTCTTGACCTCAATGGTGCAGCAGCTTGGGTCTTCCATCTGAAGCGCAAATAAGATGTTGCCATCTTCGTCTGTGGCTTCCATGCGGGTTGGGTATACGTTGATCATGATTGCTCCTTGGTGATGTCTTGGATTGCTTCTGGGAACTCTTCGTCGCGCTGAGTGATTCGGATTGACTGGTCAAGTTTTCGAGCAAAGGCCACATGCGGATCGCCAAATGTGCCGCGCCATGCGTTGTCTCTGGCAATTGCCGCCATAGCCGGATAAAAGATTTCCGTGCTGTACTTTTCGCGGTAGTAGCGAATGATGCGCTGGACTTCTGGCGACAGTGCCGCGCTTGTGTCGGACGCAAGCAGCAGGTACAGAGCACGAAGCCCTACCCAGTCTGGCTTTGTTATACCTCTCATGTTGTCTCCTCTATGCGTACTTTGACGCGGATTACCTCGGCCTTGATGCCGTGTTGATTGCGAACCTTATGTGCAAACGCCTGCGCCACAATAAGTGTTCTGAAAAGTTGCGTATGGCCCAGCACATCCGGTAGAAAGCTTCGGCCTCTGAGCTTGATGGCCCATGCTTTTGTGTCACGCCTCATTTCTTCTCCTGCCTGTCGAGTTCTTCAATTGCTCGGCGCAGATAGACTGCAAAATCCAAGGCCTCTTCATAAGCGTGGTTTAGCCACTCGCGCAAGGCCAGAGGGTTGTCTGCCACTGTGGTGCCGTACTTGCTGATGCCGAGGTGCTGGCGCTTTGCGATGTCGGCGCAGACCATGGCTTCAATTCCTGTTGGTGCCGGTGCCTTGCGCATTTTTGCCTCTCGCTCGATGCGGACGAACTCATCATCTTCTTCAGTCATTTCTTTCCCCTTGGTATCACCACCTGTGGCGGTTCATTGATGAGCCAGATCGTGTACGACTTGGTCTTGTGGTCCTTCTTCTGGCGCATGGACACTGTGCTGCGCAGACCCTTGTTGTCAAGGTAGCGCTGCAGTGCTTTGCGCATGCCGCCGAACTCGTGCTCGGGCACCTTCAAGGCTTGGTCGAAGCCCACCAGCTTGTCGAACTTCTCGTCGTGCAGTGTCGTGCCCTTGGCCCCGCGTGCAGGCATCTCTGGGATGGGTACGATCTCGATCACATCTTGGCCCGTGAAGATGTTCACTACGGGTGCGAATCTTGTTGCTGTCATTTCTTTTCCAGTACGATTTTCTCAAGAACTTTCATTGCCCCTTGCAAGTCGTCGTGCAGGTAGTCGGGCAACAAAGTCTTTGTGCTGAACGCCCACGACTCCAGCGCGGACAATAGCTTGATTGCTTGCAGGGCTTCTTCTTTGGTCATGTATTCCTCACTCTTTCTTCAAACAAACGCAAAACCATTTCCCGGAACAGCAAGCTACTTTGGCTATACCGGTATGCATTGAGAACATGCTTGTCATCCATGTCTGTGATGGGTATTCCTCGCCCATCTTTTGTCGTCCACACCTCGGTTCGGAAGTTGCGCCTTGCTTCTTGCTCTTCTCGTATTCGCTCTCCTATGGCGGCGTCTCCGCCAAACTCCGCTTCCCAGTCGCTCATGCTTGCTTCTCCAAAAGAATTGTGTAAATAACTTTGTTGCACCGGGCACACTTGTACCAGTAGCTGCCGGGGTTTCGATACTTGATGCCGAAGGTGGTCGGTATCCAGTTGTGTTTGCACTCGGTCATGTGTTTCCCCTTGCTCGGATGGCAACGGCACACTCTCTTGCCCCGTCTTCTTTCCAGTCATAGCGGCCATCATTTGCACCGTATGCACAAGACTTAAACATCTCAGCCTCGGACTCACACACCTTTGCACACGCCTCACGCTCATCAGCACGGGCAAGGGCAACAAGTTTTTCAATTGCTTCGTCAAAACATTCCCACCAATCGCTTTGTCCTTTTACAGACTCGGCTCTCAGCATGAAGCCAGCCTCACGGGCCATGTCTATCGTGTCTTTCATGTGTTCTTCTCCTTGAGTTTGGCTTCGATGTTTTTTGCAAAGTCATACCAAAGCCCAAAATAGTCGCTGTCAAAATCTAACTTGCCAATGCGTTTAATCTCCCCATCCGTCAGTCCATCCCAT
>Ga0222712_10002183_pt1 | contig 22826 bp, 11 predicted proteins | sample C33_657DmetaG_FD_165043 | JGI IMG/M metagenome (GOLD analysis project Ga0222712, IMG submission 165043) | Estuarine water microbial communities from San Francisco Bay, California, United States - C33_657D | ecosystem: Environmental > Aquatic > Marine > Unclassified | place: USA: California... | reverse complement strand
TTTTACCTTTCACTAATTGCTTTCTGAAATCAGTAGCAGTAGATTCGTTATTGCATTGGAATATTGTTGCACTGCAACGCTCTCCCCACATATAGTTGTTTTGCGTTTTTTCATGGAACTGTTGTAAACCAACTGTATCCTTAACAGCTTTTGTCCAAACCATTTTGTCTGTTAAGTCGAATAATAAAATACCATCGCGGTATTCTTTCATCAAGTTTTTGAAGTCCACATATTTGTTATCTAAACGTGCTTCTTCATAAGCTAATACTTCTTCTTGCATCCATTGGTCGTACATGCTGTAACCAATAGCTTGAGGACTACTGCTTGCTCTTTTTGTTTGATGCGTCGAAATGTATTTTGCAAAATCTTGAACCGAATAGTTTTTAACTGTTCCTGTTGAATCAGATAAAGAGAAAAGGTTTCCATTGAAACTATCTGCTTTTTTCAAGTCCCATTCGCCACTCGCAAGTGATGTATCAAGAGTGTTGATGAATGCATCTTTCGATTTTGGTACTTCTTTAAAACGATATTCAGCTTTGATTTTATTAACCATGCTCAAGCGACTAGTTTCATTTCTACTATCGCGCATAATCATTTGACGAAGTTCTCCTTTCTTTTCTTCGAAAGTTGGCATTCCTCTTTTTTCTAAACGTTTGATGATATGCCAGCCATAAGTTGTTTTAACGATGCTCGAAATCTCTCCGTCTTTTTGTAAAGCAAATGCAGCCTTTTCAAATTCAGGTACCATACGACCTGTTCCAAACCATGGTAAATCTCCACCTTTCTTTGCTGATGCTTTGTCTTCACTATACTTTGTAACAACCGTATCCCAAGATGATCCGCTGTTTAACATTGATTGTGCTTCCTTGATTTTCGATTCAGCTATTTTAATGATAGAGTCATTTGCATCTTTAGGCATTCTAATCATTAAATGGGCAACATGGATTTCTCCTTGTGCTGGACGCAAATCAATTGTTTTGATGATGTGATATCCGAAACGAGTTCTTACTGGCATTGACAAAGTACCAATTTTATTGTTGTAAGCTGCTGTTTCAAAAGGATAAACCATTTGCATTCCTGTAAAATATCCTAAATCTCCACCATTATCTTTCGCCGATGGATCTTCACTCGAGTCACGAGCCACTTTTGAAAAGTCAGCACCTTTTAAAATCATATCACGAATTTTTAACGCGCGATTGTAAGCAATAACTGTATCTTTTGGTAAAGCTTCGTTGTTACACTTAATCAAAATATGACTTGCACGAACATCATTTTTCAAACGGTCATAAGCTTCTTTTACTAATTGCTCACTTACGTTTTTATCTGTTAAATAAGGCTGTGCTAATTGTTTTCTGTAACCAGCTAATTCAGTTTTGAAATTTTCGCTGGTATCCATTTTTAAAGTTTCTGCTTCTTTAACTTTCAGTTTATAGTTGATATATAAATCTAAATAATCGCGAACAGATTTCTCAGTAAATACCGTGTCTTTATTGTTCTTTTTAAAAACTCTTTCAAATTCTGAACGAGGAACTTGTTCTTCACCAACACTTAATAAAATTGGATCAATAACAGGCTTTGGAGCAACAACTGGTGCAGCCTGACTTCCAGCTTTCGTTGCTGGCTTGTTAGATGGTGCAGGCTTAAATCCTTTTGAGTCAGAATTAACTTGCGCAAGTGAGCTAAAACTTGCAAACAAAGAAATTAAAATTACTGGTAATGCAAACGCTTTTTTCATTCTATGAAATTATTGATTTTTCGAGTGGACAAATGTAATCAAGTATTGCCTTTTAGAGACACGATTAGCATTTTATTTTATGAAATTAGAGTGAAAATCAATCGCTCCTGTTAATCAAATGTTAAACGAATTTTAACGACTGTAATTAGGTGCTTCGCGGATAATAGATACATCATGCGGATGACTTTCTTTAATACCACTTGAAGTGATTTTAATAAACTGCGCCGACTGTAAATCTTTAATTCCCTTTGCACCGCAATATCCCATAGAAGCTTTTAATCCTCCAACTAATTGATAGATCTCTTCACCAACTGTTCCTTTGTAAGGTACACGACCTACAATTCCTTCAGGTACTAGCTTTTTAATATCATCTTCCGCATCTTGAAAATAACGGTCCTTGCTACCTTGTTTCATTGCTTCTATCGAGCCCATGCCTCTATAAACCTTGAACTTACGTCCTTCGTAGATCATTGTTTCTCCCGGCGATTCTTCGGTTCCTGCTAATAAGGATCCAACCATTACCGTTGATGCACCAGCAGCTAATGCCTTAGGAACATCACCCGTAAAACGAATTCCACCATCCGCAATAATCGGAACTCCAGTTCCTTTTAATGCATTGGATACTTCTAGTACTGCCCATAATTGAGGTACGCCAACACCTGCAATAACGCGAGTTGTACAAATAGAACCTGGTCCAATTCCAACCTTCACTGCGTCCGCACCAGCTTTCACAAGTGCTAAAGCCGCATCAGCAGTAGCAATATTTCCGACTACGCATTGTAGGCCTAGGAATGTCTTTTTAACTTTTTTCAAAGTTTCTAATACCCCTTTCGAATGACCATGCGCTGTGTCGATAACAATGGCATCAACACCCGCATCTTTTAATGCTTTAACCCTCTCCAAAGTGTCACCCGTCACACCAACCGCTGCGGCAACTCTTAATCGCCCGAATTCATCTTTGCAGGAATTAGGTCTTGATTTAAATTTAATGATGTCTTTGTAGGTAATAAGCCCAATCAATTTCCCTGTTTTATCAACTACCGGTAATTTTTCAATTTTATGTTCTTGAAGAATTAGCTCTGCTTTTTGAAGTGAAGTTGCGCCTTTGGCAACAATCAAATTTTCAGAGGTCATCACTTGACTCACTTTCTTTTTTGCGTCTTTCTCAAAACGTAAATCGCGGTTAGTTAAAATGCCGACTAATTTATTTTGCTTGTTAATGATTGGAATTCCACCAATCTTATTTTCGCGCATTATTTTAAGAGCGTCCCCGATAGTTGCATTTTCTTCCAGTGTAACTGGATCTTGAATCATACCGCTTTCGCTTCTTTTTACTTTTCGAACTTCAGCCGCTTGTTGCTCAATCGACATGTTTTTATGTAAAACGCCAATACCTCCTTCTTGCGCCATAGCAATCGCCATCGCCGATTCAGTAACAGTATCCATTGCTGCCGAAATAATTGGGATATTAATAGGGATTTTACGAGTGAAAAGGCTAGTGGTATTCGTATCTCTCGGCATCACTTCCGAGTAGGCTGGCACTAGTAATACATCATCGTAGGTGAGGCCTTCGCCAATAAATTTAGGACTGTTCTTTTTCATAAAGAATTGCAAGGGTTTATTGGCGAGCAAAGATAATAAAAAAAGGCCACCTTGGGGAGGTGACCTTTTTACACGCATTGACCGGAAATTACCGTAACAGAGTTACGGACCCGTTCTTTTCGATCTCCTGACCGTTCGTTCCGAAAATACGAACGTTGTACACATAAGTGCCCTCAGGAGCGAGCGTTCCATCGAACGTCCCGTCCCAACCCTCTTCAGGATTGTTGGTCTCGAATACCTTTTGTCCCCATCGATTAAACACGATGAAGAAATAATTTTTTGCATCTACATAAATGAAACTAGGCTTAAATACACTGTTCTTTCCACCTGGAGTAAATCCTGTAGGGACATAAACCTTAGGTTCTTGAATTAAACAAATTTCATTTGATGAACTAGTATCAGTAAATCCATAGATGTTACCTCCGCCTTCGTATGCTTCAATACGATAACAGAAGCGACCTGTAGTTTGGAATAGTGATGACACATCATCAAGGTAAGCTTGCTGACCAAACGGTAAAATTGCGCAAGGAGCAGGCTGCCAAGTATCATCCACTTTTCTAAATAAAGCGTAATTGCTAACACCACCTGACCATTCTTCGTAATCATTATACTTCAAATTGTTGGTCAGATTTTTTTCTGCTAAACCACCTAATAAAATTGTTCTTCCGAGATTACTAATTAATACTTCATTGCCGCATGAATCAACAGTTACAATTCTGTAGTAATAGCTATACTGATTTGTTCTTGCAGTAAAGTCTGAGAATGTTAAATCAGGCAAGCCAGAGTAGGTTTGAACTGCTACTGTTGAGAATGGTCCTGTTTTCTCAAATGCGCGTTGTAGTTTATACTTACTAACATCAGGTTGATTTAATGTATCAACATAAGCTGTAACAATCACTCTTCTTAAGTCAACTACTGTTGCTTTTCGCAAGTAACCAAATGTAGGTAATACTAATAAGTTTGCTGTATCACTTGCTTGTGTTGATATAGCCGTTTTAGTATTGTCATTGCCAACTGCCTGTATGTAATATGTATAAATTGAACCGTTAGTTAATGTGTTGTGGCTATAAGTAATATTAGTTGATGGTACAGTTGCCAACAAGTTAATAGGACCGCCATTTTCACTCATATATACATTGTAACCTGCAACTCCGCCAGGCATATTTATAAACGGATTCCACTGCAAATCGATTGCATATTTACATACATCTAATTTTGCTTTCAGGAACATTGTGTTCTGGGAAAGTCCGATACTACTACGATTACCACAACTGTCATATGCCGCAATGCTATATAATTGAGGAGCATTTTGAACTGTCGGGTCTACAAAAGAGAAACTTGTAACGTTAGCACCTGTAACAGCACCAATTGAATCCCAGCTAGCACCATTAAAGTGATATAAGATATAACCTTCAACATCGCCAGAAATACTTGGAATCCAACTCATGTTTACTGTTGTTCCAGTAGGAGCATTCAAACTAACGGTATCCATTACCGAAACATTTGGTTTGGTAATATCTTTGAATAAATCTCCATCAATAGAAGAGTTCGATGTACAACCTGATTGATCACCAGTACTTACATAATAATTGATGATTGCAGAGCAAACGTTGATGGTATCTGACCAGTCATAATCTGGAGCTGTTGTAGTTCCAATTTTTGACCATGTACCTGTTGGATATTCTTTGTACACATCGTATGTTAAAGTCGCTGTTGCTAACTCTGGATCATGCAGTGGATTCCAACGGATAATCGCAACACCATTGTTGTTTATCACATTTACTCTGATTGTTCTTAATGTATCTGTTACTGGTGATGTTTCTCCACCACATGCAGTTTGAGTAGTGATGTAATAGTAAATGCTATTGTTTTGAGCATTTGCACCTACGTGAGTATACGTTAGGGTGTTATAATTATTGATGGTCTGAATTTTTGCAAATGGTCCGTTTGGATTAGCTGATGAATAAATCTGATAATTACCGAAACGCATTCCTGTATCAACTGGTGCTATCCACGTTAATGTAACATCTCCGCTAGGTAAAACAGATGCACATCGTAATTCAGGCGATTTAGGTACAGTATGATCAACAAATGTTTCTCCATCATAGTTCGACATAGAAGTACATAATGCATCTTGAATACTTACTCTATAATTTACCGAATCAATACATAATGTTAATGGCTCTGTGAAAGTTGTTGCTGTTACATTACCTGCAACCGTCCAATTACCACTTCCTGCAGGTTGCTCTCTTTCTACTTTATAGTTGTTATTTGTACTTGGTAACAATGGAGTAGAAGGAGCATTCCAATTTAATGTAGCTGTTGTAGTATTTGCTCCAGTTACTTTTAAATAAATAGAACTAATAGTATTTCCTAAAGTTCCATTATCAACTTGACCTGAACATCCGGCTTTAGTTACTAAATAATAACTTACTGAACCATTGTAACCATTAGCTGTGTTATCTGTGTAAGTTGTAGTCGCATTGTTTTGAACTGAATCGATTAATGTAAACCCAGCTCCCGTACTTCTGTAGATATTATATTGATTATAGTTAACCCAAGATGATGGTGTTGGGTTTGCCCATGTTAATTGTGTTTGACCACCAGGAGAAACAACACTAACACAATGTAAAGCTGGATTATCAATTATATTCCCAATGTAAGTAAATAGGTTAGTATCAATGTTAGAAGTAGAAATACAACCGCTATTATCAGCTAATTTAATCTGATAGTGAATTGTGGTGTCACAATTATTGATTGGCTGACTATAAACTAATTTATTTGTGTCGCCATAAAGTTGTAATGTGCCATTAGTATTGTACGAAGACCAAACGTCATACTGTCCACTAGTTGCTGTACCTGGGATTGGATTAGCTAATGCTGTCCAATTTAAGTTAGCAGTTCCTAATACAGGAGTTGTAGTTAAGTAAATAGAACTTAACGATTGCGAATTAGTCGCACTGTTTACTTGTCCAGTACAACCAGACTGTGTGAGCATATAATAGCTATACGATTGATTATTTCCATTTGCTGTCGCATCAACGTAAGTTGTAGCCGCAAAGTTGGAAACAGAGTCTAATTTAGTAAATCCAGCACCGTTATCTCTCCAGATTTCAAATTCATTAAAGTTGGTACCTGATCCAGTAGGAGGGATAAAGCTTAATTGAATTTGTCCGTTAGGCTGTACACTCAAACAACGTAAATCAGGATTGTTGATTACATTTCCTAAGTAAGTATAAAGGTCGGATTCAATATTAGATGTTGAAATACATCCGCTGTTATCAATTAATTTAATTTGATGTTGTAGGGTAGTATCGCAGTTGTTTATTGGCTGGCTATATACTAGCTTATTGGTATCTCCATAAAGCTGTAAAGTTCCTGCTACATTATAAGATGACCAAACATCATATTGCCCAGTTGTTGCAGTTGCAGGAATTGGATTAGCTAATGCTGTCCAACTTAAGTTTGCAGTTCCTAATGCTGGAGTAGCTGTTAAATAAATAGAACTTAGCGTTTGTGAATTCGATAAACTATTTATCTGTCCTGTACAACCAGATTGTGATAGCATATAATAGCTATAGGATTGATTGTTACCATTAGCAGTTATATCTAAATAAGTAGTTGCTCCAAAGTTAGAAACGGAATCCAACTTCGTAAATCCTGCACCGTTATCTCTCCAAATTTCGAACTCGTTAAAGTTTGTACTTGCTCCTGCCGGAGGAATAAAGCTTAATTGAATTTGTCCATTCGGTTGCACACTAACACATCTTAAATCAGGATTCGCAATGATATTCCCTGTATAAGTATATAGGTTAGTGTCAATATTTGAAGTTGAAATACAACCACTATTATCAACTAATTTTATTTGATGACGAAGTGTAGTATCACAATTGTTAATCGGTTGTGTATATACTAATTTATTTGTGTCTCCATAAAGCTGTAATGTTCCAGTAGCATTGTACGATGACCAAACATCATATTGACCCGTTGTTGATGTTGCAGGTATAGGATTAGCTAGTGGACTCCAGCTTAAATTAGCATTACCTAGAGCTGGTGTTGCAATTAAATAAATAGAACTTAATGTCTGCGAATTTGCTGCACTATTTACTTGTCCTGTACAACCCGATTGCGATAATAAATAATAGCTGTAAGATTGACTATTTCCATTAGCCGTAATATCTAAATAAGTGGTAGCAGCAAAGTTGGACACAGAATCTAATTTCGTAAATCCAGCACCGTTATCTCTCCAGATTTCAAACTCATTAAAGTTTGCACTTGATCCAGCAGGAGGGATAAAGCTTAATAGGATTTGTCCGTTTGTTTGAACACTTACACACCTTAAATCAGGATTAGTAATAACATTTCCTAAATAAGTAAATACACCGTTAGCAGCAGAAGACACAGAAGTACATGGAGCATTGTCAGCTATCTCAATTGTGTACTCGTATGGCACGTTACAAGTAGTAATATTATCGATGTAATTGAGATTATTAGTTGTGCCTATTTGAGTGTAAAGCCCAACACCTGTTGTTCTTCTTTTTATGATATATGTTCCACTTGAAGATGCTAATAAAGGATTGCTCATGGCATTCCAATTAAGAATCGCACTTCCTAATGTTGCGTTGCTTACTGATAAATAGATAGAGGCCAAGGTGTCTCCTGTACTTCCATTATCAGCCAACCCAGAACATCCCGAAAGGGTTTTTAAATAATAATACTTAGAGCCTGCATTTGCATTAGCGCCCACATGTAGCCACGATGTTAAAGCATAACTATTTACTGTACCAACTAAAGTATATGGTCCAGCCAAGGCTGAGGCCGAATAGATTTGATATTTAGAAAAGAAGTTGTCAGGGTCAGATGGTGCAATCCATGTCAGCTGTACGTCACCGTTAGGCTGTACCGCTAAACATCGTAGTTCTGGATTATCAAGTATATCTCCAACAGAAGTGAATTGTTTTGCAGAATCAGATGATGTAGAAATACATCCAGAAGCATCTGCAATTTCAACTTTGTATTGAATAGTTGTATCACATAATGTGATAGTATCTCTAAATGTTAAAGCTGCAGTTGTTCCTCGTAAAACCCAAGGTAAGCTCGGCACAACTCTTCGATAAACTTTATATTGTCCACTGCTTGTAGCTGGTAATGGAACACGCAATGCATTCCATGATAAATCAGCAAATCCAACAGTAGCATTATTAAGGTTTAATTTAATTGAGCTTAACGTATCTGTCGTAGTAGGAGAGTCAAACGTTGTTGTTATATTGCAACCCGCTTTCGTAGTAATATAGTAATAATGAGGTTGAGCATTCCCTTGAGCACCTACATGGGTAAATGTGTTTGCAGCGTAGCTAGTGACGGTTCCAATTTGAGTATACGGACCAGCCTTAGCCAATGAATGATAAATTTTATAAGACTCAAATGCTCCTGCAGTATCAGGTGTTCCAACCCAACTTAATTGAATATCCTCATTTGGTAAAACACTTACACATCTTAATGACGGAGGATTAATTGTTGGAGCTGCAGCTGTCAATCGCGCTCCGTTAATATTCGATCTCGAATCACAATTTCTTAAATCATTGTGAAGTCGGATGTAGTAATTTATTGAATCGTTACAAACTGTTACAGGGTCTAAATAAGAAGTATTGGATGTAGAATCAATCAAGTTGAAATTCCCTGAACCTGCGGGTTGTTCCTTGTAAATATAATACTTAGGGTGTGAGCCTACGGGATTTGAAGGTGTCCGCAGAGGGTTCCATGTTAAGCTCGCATTGGTTCCAACTTGAGAAACCTGCAAATACATCGTTGATAGTGTATCTGTTTCTGGTCTTGGCAATAGGTCACAGCCTGACTTTGTTTCAAGATAATATCTTACAGAGCCTGTATTCGCATTGACATTGTTATCGGTCCAAGTTAAATTGGTTACAACACTATCACTATCTACTAACGCAAACGGACCCGCTCCAATAGCGCGATAGATGTAATGACGTCTGAAATATTTCACAGTATCTTGTACTCCAGTATCTGGTGGAATATCCCACGAGAGCGTCACTTTCCCACTTGGTAATACATCGGCGCAATACAATGTAGATGCTTTCATTTCTGGTGGAGCAAGTACGACGATGGAAAGCGTAAAGAAGTTTACAGCCGGAGATGGACAGAAACTATCAAACGCCTTTACTACGAAATTATAAGTATTGGAAAGCCGGACGCAACCAACAGTTTTAGATAGATGGTTACAATCCGTTATCCAATTAAAATTAATAGTGTTGTTAAATAGTCCAAACCCAGTTGGGACCGTTGTACCAACTCCCAAAACGTTGGTTAGATAGGCACATGGTGGAAACGGACATCTACCTGTATTGGCGGCCTCGGAGGTGTCGACTTGTATACCTGTTACATCAAAAGAAACGCTCTGTGGCGCGGATGCTGCTGAATTTCCTACGAATTCAAAGTCGGTTGCTTGGATAGTGGTAAAGACAGTATCACCAGCGTAAACAGTATCCACATACTGGTTAATTCCTCCTTGTTGGAACCCATAGGTGAAAATGATGGTGGTATCAACATCAGGAGGTGTATTCAAGCCAGTGGCTCCACTGGTATAAGCAACGGTCCTATTGGCAATTAAAGTAATCTGAATCTCTCGATATACTTCAGCGATTTTGATTCCGCATCGATAAGCTGAAACTTTTGTTACTGTTACAAATGATCCGGTATTGAAAGACAAGAATGATACGATTCCCGAATTTGGATCAAGAATCGCAGCTTGATTATTTGCATTCTGAGGCGGAGTAGGGCTTGGCAATGGATTATTGTAAGCATAACCTGCGGCAAACGGATAATTTGTTCCTGGGTAATTTGTTCCATCCAATGGTCGGCCCCATTCGTAGTACAATGAATCACTTTCTTCATCCACCGCGTTAGCTGAGTAAGTAGTAATATTGCCCACCATTGTTGCTAACTGAGGACGCTCAGCGAAACGAGGTGATGAATCATAGCAAGGGTTTGTATTTGTTGCGTTGTATGGAAACATTACTGCTCTTAAGGTAAAGTTTCCACCACCACTAGCACCAAGGTTTGTTACTCCGGTATTTCGACAACAATCGTTGTAATAAAAATACCATCCAGTTGCAGGCGGTGTCCCATTAATTGTTATCCAGCCTGATTCGTAAATGCACTCCAAAACCGCATTTAGTTGGCCCCCTGGAGTTACGCATGTTGGGCAAGGAATTGTTTGCCCAGCAGTGCCAACTGGAGAAAGATCTAATGTTGAAATCTGTGGACAATTAATACCACCAGCCCAACCTGGAGCGTTGGTTAACAAGTTAACGGCCCCTGGAGCTGTAATACCGTTACAATCTCGGTAAAGCTTTACGGTAAATTTAAATCTACCAGCATTTGCTCCTGATTTTTTACAAACCCATGTAACTTCACCCCCCATTAAGTGAGAGCCATACGAGTCAACTATGCCTAAGCATAGCAGGAGTAACAGAATACTCAATAATTTTTTCATAGTAAATTTGGTACTATTGGTTTTGGTCAATTGCGTGTAGCCAAATTTAGAGAAAAAGTTTTAAAAAACAAATAGATTAAGGCCCAACAACTACCTCGCTAAATGATGCTTTTTCGAAGTGTTTTTGAGCACACTTACGAAGGTCTTCAGCAGTAATGTTTTTTAATCGACTTATATAGTTTAGGTAGTGCTCGGTTGTTAAGTTGTTCAAATGTAGTGTTTTGTGTCTATCTGATAGCGCAAAAACACCGTCAATGCTACGTTGGAAACTTCCAAACAGATAGTTCTTTACCAGCGTTAATTCCTCTTCAGGTACAAGTTCGTTTTGGAGTCGCTCAACCTCAAAATAAATCTCTTTCAATGCATCATTTACGACATTTGCCCCAACTTCAGTGGTAATGAAAAAATAGCCATCGTTGATATCGGTCGCTAATCCTGATCCAATTCCGTATGTAAATCCTTTATCTTCTCTAATATTCGACATCAGTCGCGACCCAAAGTAACCACCCAAAATGGTATTCAAAATGGTGAAGTCATAATAGTCCTCATGTTTACGATTAAACATTTTTTTACCAATTCTGATAGCCGCCTGGATACTATCTTTTTTATTAATATAAGTTGTTTTTGGATTTAATAATTTATTTTCTGAAAAATTGTTGGTATTTGAATGTTTGAAATTCAACTCTTCAATCAGATTCTTAATTGCTGTTTCATGTTCTGGAGATAATTTCCCTCCTACAAAAACAGCCCTTAATTTATTTCGGTAGTTGTTATGGTAAAATTCTAATAGTGATTCTTTGTTAAGTAAGTCAAAATCCTCCATCTTCGACATGATGCCTAATGGATGATTGTCGCCATAAATAGTATTTAGAAAATTCCTTCTCGCTAGGAAATCTACCTTATTAAGATTGATAGCAAGTCGTTGTTTTCCTTGCATTTTATAGGTTTGAATTTCTTCGGATGCAAAGGTCGGCTCTGTAAGAATTGTCTTTAAAACAGGTAAGGTTTGATGAATAAACTTTCCAGTTGTGTAGAATGATATGGTGGCGAATTCATTCCCTGCTTCAGTAACAAAGTATGCCCCATATTGGTCAAGCATTTCCGCTATTTCAGCTGATGAATAATTCCCACTTCCCTCTTCAATAAGTCGGTTGCAAGTATTTGCAATAATCGGATGTGAACTATAGGCTGATCCTGCCTCAAAAACTAAATCGATCTTTATTACTTCTTGAGTACCTGAATTTATCGTGACGTACGCAGCTCCATTATTTAATTGACTAATGGTTGCTTCTGGAATCACTAAACTATCAGGTATAGTTAAGTCTGGTGCGTTATTTCTGTTAAGCATGATGATTTGATAAATAGGTTAAAACAGAACAGTTTTCTTTAGTCAAAATACTGTTGGCAATATTTAAAATATCGGAAGATTTTATTGAATTATATATATTTTCTTGCTGGTTAGCAATATCAGCATCACCTAACATTTCATAGTATGCGAGATTTAATGCTTTATTAGCTATGCTCATTTCTGAAAATAAAAGGGTAGAGTAGGCCTTGTTTTTAATTTTATCAAGCTCTTTATCTGAAATGCCTTTTTTTAGTTCTTCAATTACTTCAAAAACTGCTTCTTCAGCATCTGATGGATTAACGCCATCACTTACTTTGCCCTCTATCAGAATTAAACTTTCGTCTAAATCGCCAAGCATATAAGCGCCAATATCAGTAAAAAGTTTTTTGTCTTTTACTAATTGTTGATATAGTCTTGATGATTTCCCTCTCGATAAAACATCGCTTAGCAAATCGGTAGCGTAAAAATCTTTATCATAACGTGAGCAGCAATGAAACGCAAGGTATAATTGATCAGATGGGACATCTGCTTTTACCTCTAAACGACGCATCTCTGTTTGTTTGGGTTCTTTCGGAAGATTTCTTTCTGTTAAATGAACAGCAGGAATTGGCTCAAACCATTTTTTACAAAGTTCTTTAGCCGTTTCAACTGAGCAGTTCCCAGCTAGCGTTAAAATAGCATTGTTAGGAGCATACCATTTTTTAAAGAAGTTCTTTACGTCTTGTAACGTAGCATTTTCAATATGTGAAACTTCTTTGCCTATCGTTGCCCATTGATACGGATGTACTTTATAAGCCAATGGTCTTAGCTTTAACCATGCATCGCCATAAGGCTGATTTAAATAACGCTGACGGAATTCTTCAACTACAACATTACGTTGCACTTCTAAGCTTTTTTCTGTGAAGGCAAGGCTTAACATTCTATCAGACTCTAACCAGAATCCTGTTTCAAGATTAGCTGCAGGAATAGTTAAATAGTAATTAGTAAAATCGTTATTAGTAAATGCGTTGTTTTCTCCGCCTGCTTTCTGTAATGGCTCATCATAACTCGGAATGTTAATAGAGCCGCCAAACATCAAATGCTCGAATAAATGAGCAAAGCCAGTTTGTTCAGGATCTTCATCACGTGCCCCCACTTTATACAAAATATTCATAGCAACAAGAGGTGTACTTTTGTCTTCATGAACAATTACTGTCAAACCATTTGACAATTCAAATTTTTCAAAATGTATCATAATTAATCGATAATTATTTCTTGTAATTTTTTCTTTTCATTTGTGAACTCATCCCACATTTCTTTAAGAATAATTCCTGCGGGTTTAATCTCTTTGAAATTTGCTGCTACCTGTCCAATTTCTAATTCACCTTCCATCATATCTCCCTCAAACATTCCTTTTTTAGCTCTGGCTCTTCCTAATATTTCTTTTAATTCTTCAGTGCTTGCTCCTCGCTGCGTAGCCTCATCAATTTTTTGATAAAATTCATTTTTGATTAATCGAACGGGTGTAAGACTTTTAAGTGCTAATGCAGTATCGCCTTCGTTCATAGATACAACCCTGTTTTTAAAAGCTTCGTTGGCAGAGGATTCTTCACTTGCCACGAACCTTGTCCCAACTTGTACTCCTTCAGCGCCTAATGCAAAGCATGCAAGCATAGCTCTTCCGTCTGCAATACCACCTGCAGCAATCAATGGTAATTTAACGGCATCACGAATAAGCGGTATTAAACATAGTGTAGTTGTTTCCTCTCGACCATTATGTCCACCTGCTTCAAATCCTTCAGCAACAATCGCATCAACTCCTGCTGCCTCTGCTTTTAATGCAAACTTGGTATTGGCAATTACATGTACGACTTTAATCCCATGTGATTTTAAATGACTTGTCCATGTTGCGGGATTACCAGCTGATGTAAATACAATCGGCACTTTTTCTTCAATGATAATCGCAATATGTTCATTGATGTTTGGATAAAGTAGCGGAAGGTTTACAGCAAAATTATTTTTTGTTGCAGCCTTACATTTTTGAATATGCTCTCTTAAAACATCGGGGTACATGGATCCTGCGCCAATAATCCCTAATCCGCCAGCATTACTAACGGCTGCGGCTAAACGCCATCCACTGCACCATATCATTCCTGCTTGAATGATAGGATATTGAATATTGAATAATTCTGTTATTCTGTTTTTCATTTTAAAAGAATATTTCTAATGTTGCTTTTACTCTTGCTCCGATTTCCCGTATTAAAAACCACTTAGGTTCTTGTTTCGGCCATCCCTCTGCGACGTATCCAACAGCGTTTATATTCATCTGTTTGGCCATCCAAAGTGCTCTGCAAAGATGTGCTTTTTGACTCACAATGATGACGGGCTCATACAAATAATTTTTATTGAACATTTGCAATGATGCGTAGGTGTCTTTGCTGTAAGAATCTAACATAATCAGCGTGTCATTAACTCCTTTGTCTACTAACTCCTTTTTTAAATCGTTTGCTTCGTCATAATGATTGCCGTCTGAAATTCCGCTAATAATAATTTTACAATTAGGATACATTTGACGTAGTTTTACCACCGCATCAATTCTTCCATTGAAGAAATAGTTTGGTCGCTTTCCCATTCTATATTCTTTGCCTGCTCCTAAAACTAAGACATAACGGTTTTTTAGTTGGATGGTATTCTCATGAATAATCATTTTATTACCAACATGAGAAATCCACCAATAATTACAAAGTATTAGTACAATAGGAATTAGCAGTATGAGGAAAAAGATTTTTAAAAACTTCATTTAACAAATGTATGGTTTGGTTACCATGGTTTACAATCTGTGGTGGTAAAATTTTTGAACAAAAACATATGTTTTTATCGTTAATAAAGAATGTTGTTTAATGCTATTTTGCATAGTTGATTTTTATATTTTTATCCCTAAGAAATGAAAATTATAATACCTGTTGCGGGAATTGGTAGTAAGCTACGTCCCCATACGCATACTCAGCCGAAAGCATTGGTTCCTGTTGCAGGGAAGCCAATTTTGTCGCATATCGTTGATTACCTTGTTGAAGGAGGGTACAAAGAATTCATTTTTATTGTTGGGTACTTAGGAGATAAGATTGAGGATTACGTTAAAAATAAGTATCCACATTTAAAGTCTTCGTTTGTTATTCAGGAGCCTCGCGAGGGAACAGGCCAAGCAGTTTGGATGGCTAAAGAGTTGATTCACGAAGGTGATGAATTATTGATTGTTTTAGGAGATACTATTATCGATTATGATTTGCTTTCGATTGTAACATCTCCTTGTTCTTCTTTAGGAATTAAAAAAGTGGATGATCCACGTCAATTTGGAGTAGCAGAAATTGATAGCAAAGGTTTTATTACAAAACTGGAAGAAAAGCCACTAATACCGAAGTCAAACTTAGCTTTAGTAGGAATTTACTACATCAAAAACGGATTTTTATTAATGGAAGCATTAGATCATTTAATCAAGAATGATATCCGACATAATGATGAGTTTAATTTGACAATGGGCATTCAACGAATGGTGCAGGCAGGGGAGCAGTTCTCTACCTTCCAAGTTGGTAATTGGTTCGATTGCGGAGGTAAAAACAATCTTTTAGAAACGAATGCAACTTTGTTAAGCCACGATAAAAATATTTCCAATAAGAAATACAATTATAGTAATACCATTATTATTCATCCAGTAAGTATTGCTCCTAATTGCGATATCAGTGATTCGATTATTGGTCCTAATGTTTCCGTTGGAGATAATACCATCATCCGACATTCTATTTTGAGTAATTCGATTATTGGTTCTTATTCACAATTAGAGTCTGCTATTTTGCATGAAAGTGTAATTGGTAGTGATGCTTATTTAAAAGGACTTAGTCAAAGTTTAAATATCGGAGATAGTACAGAAATTGATTTTAGTTAATACATAACAGTTATGATAAAGAAAGATACACAGGTTTTTAATCTGATTACAAAAGAATTAAAACGTCAACGTCACGGGATTGAGCTAATTGCCTCTGAAAATTTTGTTTCCAAACAAGTAATGCAGGCTGCGGGTTCATGCCTGACAAATAAATATGCAGAAGGACTTCCAGGAAAACGTTACTATGGAGGTTGTGAAATTGTCGACCAGATAGAGCAAATCGCAATTAATCGTGCTAAAGAATTATTTGGGGCAACTTGGGCAAATGTGCAACCGCATTCAGGAGCACAGGCAAATGCAGCGGTTATGTTGGCTGTATTAAATCCGGGTGATAAAATCATGGGATTTGATTTGTCGCATGGGGGACATTTAACGCATGGTTCTCCAGTAAATTATTCTGGTAAGTTATACAAAACTTGTTTCTACGGAGTAGAGAAAGAAACAGGCATGATTAATTACGATAAAGTAGAGAAGATTGCTAAAAAAGAAATGCCTAAATTGATTATTTGTGGTGCTTCTGCTTATTCGCGCGACTGGGATTATGTTCGCTTACGTAAGATAGCAGATAAAGTAGGTGCGTTATTGTTAGGAGATATTTCTCATCCTTCGGGATTAATTGCAAAAGGAATTTTAAATGATCCACTACCTTGTTGTCATATAGTAACCACTACAACTCATAAGACGCTTCGCGGTCCTCGTGGTGGTTTAATTATGATGGGTAAAGATTTTCCTAATCCCTACGGAATCACAACTCCTAAAGGTGAAATCAGATCGATGAGTAGCTTGTTGGATGCTGCTGTATTCCCAGGAATTCAAGGTGGACCATTAGAGCACGTAATTGCTGCTAAGGCTGTAGCTTTCGGAGAAGCATTAACAGATGAGTATTTGAAGTATACAATTCAAGTCGTGAAAAATGCACAAGCAATGGCGAAAGCATTTACCGATTTAGGATATCATATTATTTCAGGAGGAACAGATAATCACTTAATGTTAATTGATCTTCGAAATAAAAATATTACGGGTCGTGAAGCAGAGAATGCATTGGTGAAAGCAGATATTACCATCAACAAAAACATGGTTCCTTATGATGATAAAAGTCCGTTCGTGACTTCTGGTATTCGTGTGGGAACTCCTGCGATTACTTCTCGTGGAATGAAAGAAAAAGACATGAAGAAAATAGTTACTTTAATCGATAAAGTATTAATGAATCATACCAACGAGAAAGTAATTGAAAAGGTGAGAGGAGAGGTGAATACGTTTATGGATAAATTTCCATTATATTAGTAGTTCAAATGAGAAAAGTTAATCTGATAGTCGTTGCAATGTTATTGGTTGCTCAAATTTCTTTTGGGCAATCGGGAGGACTATCTGCTTTTAATTTTTTAAACTTCAATACTAGTTCTCGCGCTGCTGCATTAGGTGGTAGTGCAATCGTAACTCCTGCGGAAGATGTGTCTTTAATGGTTTATAATCCCGGACAATTATTCTCTTCAATTGACAAACAGTTTTCTGTGAGTTATGTCGGGTATGCTTCTGATATTTCATATAGTGATTTTGTGTACGCTCAAAAGTCCAAGCGATTTGGAATGATTGGAGGGTATGTTCATAATGCAAATTATGGAACATTTGTGCAAACCGATTTAGCAGGAAATATTTCTGGTGAGTTTAAAGCTTCTGATAATGCTATCGGATTAACTTGGGCAAAGCAATTAGATAGCACATTGAATTTAGGTGTATCTGTGAAAGGAGTTTTTTCAAACCTAGGTCTTGGAAATACTTCAAATGCATTAGCGGCCGATGCAGGAATTAATTATCATTTAGCAAGAAAAAACTTCTCAGCTGCTTTTGTGATTCGCAATTTTGGAGCACAACTAAAGAAGTTTGATGGTGGATCAACAGAACGATTGCCTTTGCAAATTCAGCTTGGTGTTTCTAAGAAACTAACGAATGCGCCTTTCCGTTTTTCATTAATCGGTCAGCAATTGCAGAAATATGATTTGTCGTATTTAAATCCGAATGAAAACGGAATTGACCCTTTAACGGGTGAAGAGAAAGTGCAATCAATCACTGCAGGAAATAAAATTATGCGTCACGTGATTATGAATGTGGAAGTATTGTTTTCAAAGAACTTTAATCTTCGATTAGGTTATAATTTCTTGCGTAGAAATGAATTAACATTAACAGAGAAAAAAGGTTTATCTGGATTCTCGATGGGACTTGGGTTAAAAATCAGCGCACTGCAAATCTCATTCGCTAAAACACTTTACATGCCTTACGAAGGAAGTAATCATATTACGATTTCAGGTAATTTAAGTGATTTTAAAAAGAAACACTAAATTATTTCAAAATGATAATCAATAAAATTATGAAGAAGGTTGTTGCTATAGCAGCCTTTTCTTTTTTGTTTTCCTTCGGATACGCTCAATCATGTAATTATCATTTGTCAATGTTTGATAGTTACGGTGATGGATGGAATGGTGGATCTTTAGAAGTGTTAGTTAATGATACAAGTATTGGTGTTTATAGCGCATTAAATTATGGCAATTCAATTAGCTTTTCTGTAGATAGTGGTGATACAATAAAATTGATTTATTCTTCTGGTGCCTACGAAAATGAAAATACCTATAAGTTATTTGACGCTTCGTGGAATAGTATGTTTCAAGATGGACCAAATCCCGCAACTGGTTTAGTTTATACTGGTAATGCTAATTGTAATAGTGCTGTTTTGTTGGGTGGACATCCTTGTAATGCAATTCCTGTTGCTGTAGGACAGTGTTTGTTTTCTTCCAATGTAAATTTTCCTCAGAGTGGATTAGGATTAAATTGCACGTATAATCCTGGTTCTGAAATTTGGTTTTCTACAATCGTTCCACCATCTGGGAATTTAACGATTGAAACAGATTCAGGAACTATTTTCGATTCTTCGGTGGGTGTATGGGTTGGTGATTCATGTGATAACTTGCATATCATCGCATGTGATGATGATGCTGGAACAGGTTATTATTCTTATTTGATTTTAGAGAATTTAACTCCTGGACAACAATTGTATATTCAGGTTACTGGTTACGGCGGTGCGCAAGGGACATTTAATATTTGCGTGAACGATATTAATCTATTGATTCAAAGTTCTGACTTGCCATTGGTGCTTATCAATACCAATGGACAATCAATAGTGGCGAATAATAAAATTGATTGCACCATGGAAATAAAATATGCTGGTGCAGGTAATATCACTTACCTTACGGATAGTTCAAATATTTATAGTGGTAATATTGGAATAGAAGTTCGTGGTGCTACTTCTTCAGGTTATCCTCAACGTCCGTATAATTTAGAAACACGAGATTCACTCGGGAATAATAATGATGTTTCTTTATTGGGAATGCCTGCAGAAAATGATTGGGTGTTGTTGTCGCATTATGGAGATCGTTCATTGCTTCGTAATTTATTACCATATCAATTGTTCGGTGAAATGGGTAACTATAGCGTGAAAATGCGTTTGTGTGAGGTAATGGTTGATAGTAGTTATCGCGGGATTTATTTGCTAGGAGAAAAAATTAAGCGAGATAATAATCGCGTAAATATTGCTAAGTTAAATCCAATTGATACCATTGGCGATGAACTAACGGGAGGGTATATCCTCGAACAAAATATCTGGGATCCATCTAATAGTTTCCAATCGAATTATTCACCAATCGATCATCCTGGAATGGATGTACATTTCTTATATAATTATCCTGATGCTACTGCTATCATGCCTCAACAAATGGCCTATATCGCATCTTATGTAGATAGTCTTGAAACAGCTTTGTATAGTCCGAATTTTACCGATACAGCAACAGGATATCGTCATTATATGGATGTGAAATCATTCATCGATTATTTTCTGATGAATGAAGTTGCACGTAACGCTGATGGATTCAAGAAGAGCATTTATTATCATAAGGATAAAGATTCGAATGGTGGAAAATTAAAAGCTGGTCCAGTGTGGGACTTCGATTGGGCATGGAAAAATATTTACGGCTGTTTTATTTTCGAAAACTTAGATGGTTCAGGTTGGGCTTATCAGCTGAATGATTGTCAAGGGCAGGATGTCAATTCAACAGGATGGTTCGTGCGATTATTACAAGATTCTTCCTTCAGAGATGAATTACATTGTACGTATGAATCTTATCGTCAAACGATTTTAGATACCGCTCATATTTTCGGAATTATTGATAGCGTTGCTATATTAGTTCAGAATGCACAGTCACGACATTTTGCGTTATGGCATGTACTCGGAGAGGCTTCAGTTGCTCCTGAAATAAATAATATCGGTGTTACTTATGCCGGTGAACTCGATTCACTTAAAAAGTGGATAATTGATCGAATTGATTGGTTAGATGCTAATATGCCAGGCCTTTGTACAACAACCGCAATTAATGAAATCTCTGCGGTATATCAATTGATAAAAAGTTATCCGAACCCAACTCACGATTTATTGCAACTCGATATAGCTAATATACTTTTAGGTGAGCAGTTTGAAGTATATGATTATACAGGTAAGTTAATTTATAGAAGAGAAATTCTTTCTGAAAAAATGACAATTAATACGAATGACTGGTCGGCTGGAGTTTACTTGATAAAAGCTGGAAATAAAAATCAGCAATCAATTCGGGTAGTAAAAGAATAAATTAATTAAACTTTTTCATCACTCTACCCATCTCTCGTTTTGCTTCTGCTTTCTTTAGCGTTTCACGCTTGTCGAATAATTTCTTGCCTCGCGCTAAACCGATTCTTACTTTAATTAATCCTCGTTCATTCTCTTGAATGCTAATCGGAATAATTGTTACTCCTTTCTCTTTTAATTTGCTCTGAAGCTTCGTTAATTGATGTCGATGTAATAGAAGTTTTCGCTCTCGCTTTGCTTCGTGATTCGCATACGATCCATGTTCGTAAGGAGAGATATGAAGATTTTTAATCCATAACTCATCATTCTTAAAATAACAAAAAGAGTCACTTAAATTGGCTTTGCCTTCGCGAATAGCTTTAACTTCTGTACCTGTTAACTGAATACCAGCTTCAACTTCATCAGAAATGAAAAAGTTAAAACTCGCTCTGCGATTAACGATATTGATGTTTTGTTTAAAAGCCACAGCACAAAGATAGTTAATCAGCGAACGACTAGAATAGGAATCGTTAAATTATGTCGTACAGCATCAATGGTAGATCCGAAAATCAAATCTTTAAACCCTTTGTGACCATGCGCACCCATTACAAGCAAGTCGGCATTGCATTCTCTTGCAATACGCGAAATCTCTTTCCTCGGACGACCATAACCCATTTTGATTTCACACTGATATCCCCAGGCTTCAATCTGCATTTTATATTTAGCTAAGTTTTCCTGGTCAATTTCTGTTTCGTAATCGCCGGCTTCTTTTCCTAATAACTGCGCATTGGCTGTTTCTGAAATATGTATCAGATAGTAAGTTGCATTTTTACCTCCTTGTCGTAATGCTTGTGGAATTACGTTTAAGTCAGCATCAGTAAAGTCTAACGCCAAGGCTACCCGTTGAGGATTCATAATGATGTTGTCATCAATCACAAGATCTTTTTTATGTGGCAGATTTACAGTTCTATCAATTTTATTTGAAAGGAGTGGAGCGATACTGATATAAATTAAAATAGCAATAGAGATAATAACAAACAACAAGCATAAGATTACTTTTATATCATCCCATCCGTTTTCCAATATCCAATGATGTAATTCGTTGCCTACCATTTTAAGGTTTAGCACGACAATTACTAATGCGCATAGCCAGGCAAGCGATTTTACCAATTTCGAAATAACAAACTCGCCCATTTTTTCTTTGTCACTTACAAAGTGAATAAGCGGTATAACGGCGAAGCCTAACTGTAAACTCAATATGACTTGTGAAAATACGAGTAGAGGGCCAGTAGCATCTTCCCCCGAAACATAAATCACCAATAAAGCTGGTGCGATAGCAATTAATCGTGTAATAACTCTACGAAGCCAAGGCGCAATTCTTAAATTTAAATAACCTTCCATCACTATTTGTCCTGCAAGTGTTCCTGTAATCGTAGAGCTTTGTCCTGCGCAAATTAATGCAACAGCAAATAATACTGGAGCGACCGTACTTCCCAATAATGGCGTTAGTAATAAGTGCGCTTGTCGTATGTCGCTAACATCTTTTTGTCCGTTCATAAAAAATGCAGTAGCTGCTACGACTAAAATCGACATATTCACAAAGAAGGCAATGTTTAAAGCAATCGTACTATCGAGAAAATTAAATTTTAATGCTCGTTTGATTTCCTTCGGAGTTCGTTCAATTTTTCGAGTTTGCACGAGCGATGAATGCAAGTATAAATTGTGTGGCATTACTGTCGCACCGATAATTGCAATAGCAATATAGAGGGCGCCGTCATCAACAAATCCAGGAATAAATCCACCAGCAATATTAGAAACTGCAGGATGAGCAATGAATACCTGAGCGAAAAATGCTAAACCAATAATTGCTACTAAAGTGATAATAAATGCCTCAATTTTTCTAATTCCATAATGCAATAAAAGCAAGAGAATAAATGTGTCGAATGCACAAATGATAACTCCCCAGAATAACGGAATATCAAATAACAATTGCAATCCGATTGCCATCCCTAAGACCTCTGCTAAGTCGCAGGCAGCAATAGCAATTTCTGCTAAAGCGTA
>Ga0222712_10002182_pt1 | contig 22835 bp, 15 predicted proteins | sample C33_657DmetaG_FD_165043 | JGI IMG/M metagenome (GOLD analysis project Ga0222712, IMG submission 165043) | Estuarine water microbial communities from San Francisco Bay, California, United States - C33_657D | ecosystem: Environmental > Aquatic > Marine > Unclassified | place: USA: California... | reverse complement strand
TCCTTTGACATCGGTGTACGCATCTTTCACGCGTTCCAGCGCGCTCGTCTTCCCCGCGCCATCGATCCCGAGCACGACGACGCGCGCGCGCGCGGCGCCGTACCCCAGGGCGCTATATATCGCCTCCATCGTCCGTCATCACCCGTCGCGCGCGCGCGCGCGCTCTGTCGTCGTCGTCGTCGCCCTCGTCCGTCGTCGCCCGTCCCCCGTCGCCCGTCGCGCGCGCTCTGTCGTCGTGTCGACAACGGGTCACGATTCTCCAATCGTGCCGCGTCGTCGCCGCCCTTCCGTTGTGGGGTCTCCATCGTCTTGAATCACGACCCGTCGTACGTCTCCGGCCGCGCGCGCGGCGCGTCGTCGGTTAATCCGAACGACGTCCCCCTTGGAGCGCTCGACGGCACATCGCCGACGTCGCGCGCGCGCGCGATGTCGCGCGAGGGCGACATGGGCGAATTCGACGCCCCGTCGACGTCGAAGGACGCGAACGAGAGGAAGGACGCGGACGAGGACGATGAAGGGACGCGCGCGCGAACGACGAGCGGCGGGGCGCTCGCGCGAGCGCGAGCGCGAGCGCGGTTCGAGTTGTCGTCGATGTGGCGATCGATGAAAGGGTATTACGAACGCGTCTATCGCGATGAACGATCGCTGCGGATTTTCGACATAAATTCGCGCGTGCGCCGCGGGTGTACGACGTTGAGTAGGAATGAAGTGTTCGAGGTCTTCGTGCTGTGCGTCGTCGGGTTCAACGCCGCGGTGTTGGCGATGGAACTTCCTCAGCGCGCGTACGACGCTCGAGGAGGGTCAGTTCCGCTCTCGAAATTAGGGAGCTGGATCGTGCAAGTGATTTTTGCCATCATCTTTACGTTTGAAGCGAGCGTGAAGATTGTCGCAAACGGTTTCGCTATTGGCGAAAACGCGTACTTACGCTCGTGGAGTAACGTCTTTGATTTCGTCGTCGTAGTGATTGGGATCGTTGATTTATCCATGGCTGGCAAGAGCGCTGTAGCGACTTTAAGATTGATCCGCACGATTCAACCGCTGCGGGCGTTGAATAAGTTCAAGTCGGGTCGAATGGTTTTGGACACGATGCAGAAGTCGATTCCTCTATTATTGGATGTGGTCATCTTCATGTCTTGGTTCGTGATCGTGTGTACGGTAATAGGTGTGATGATGTTCGGTGGCCATTTAAGCTGTAGGAAGTATTTGGATGAAACAGAGTCAAACGTGACGGACGTGAATGCCCTGTGCGGTAGTCTGGTTCACAATTACGGAGTGACCTACGGTACTGAGGATGACCCAGACTATCCACCCGATACGGATATGTGTCCGTATTACAAAAGGGATCATGTATATATAAACGGATCTGGTGCGGATACGTATTGTTGCGACAGCGGCACTTCACCGGTGGAAGGTTTCGTAAATTTTGATAACTTTGGCGTGGGTTCCTTCGTTGTGTTACAGATCATGACTGTGGATGGGTGGAACGACATCGCATGGCCGACAGCAGAAGCAAACATCGCATGGGCGACGATCATATATTTCTTTCTCGTTGTCTTACTCGGCGGCTTCTTTGTGATTCAGCTGTTCACTTCTGTGATTTGCGCCACGCTCGGGGATCTCGAGGACGAAGCTGCTTCAGAGGGCGAAGCTACCCTCGGAAGTTTAGCAAGCGAGAAACAACTATCTACATCACGATCGTCCAGATTTTTTGAAGCGTTGCGAACCAAAGAGGACGCCGAAGAAGATTTAAAGGCGCCAGAGAAAAATGAATTGGAGGCCGCGAAAGGCATAACGAAGGTGCGCCTCCAGGTGCGCGTTCTGGTGTCTCATCTATACTTTGTGGCTTTTATCAACATAGTCATCGTATTGAACACATTTTCAATGGTTTCTGTCACAGCTGAGCAAAACAAAGGGTTAGAGAGATTCAGATACGGAGCAGAATTTTTCTTCTTCACTACGTTTGTCGTGGAATTCTTGCTCAAGAACTTTGCGTTCGGACCGAAAGCGTACTGGTCCGAAAAATGGAATCGACTGGATGGCCTCATCGTGATTTCGAGCATTGTGGATATCATGGTCGAGTATTTGAGTTCGGCGAGCTCCGTAAACTTGTCTTTCTTACGTTTGCTTCGGGTCTTGCGTCTGCTACGTATAGTGCGTTTATTCAAGTCGAGTAAATCGTTTGAGCGAATAGTGCGCTCAGTCATCGTCGGAGGGCAGCGCATTTGGGTCTTCATTCTTGTTTGGTTTGTTTTCATCGTCATGTTTGCCGTTCTCGGTACTCAGTTGTTTAGCGCTAAGGGTACGTTGGATGATGACCGTTTGAGCTTCAAAGATTTCTTTTCCTCAGTTGTGACGTTGTTTGTGGTGAGTACGGGCGAGAACACTTTTGAGGTCGCTTGGGCAACCATGAAAGCGGCAGGAAAACCTGCGGGTATCTACATGATTGTTTGGTGTTTGATCACAACTTCGATTCTCGCGTTGGTACTCGGGATTCTCATCGATAGTATCACTGAAGAAGTTCACGAAGAGGAGAATATGAAGAAACGCCGAGCTCCCATTTTAAAGCTCGCGCAGGAAATGGCTGAAAGACTGGGATTCGATCCAGAGGACATACCCGAGTGGTTGATGACTAAAGCGGAAAAGAACATCAATAGATACGGTGATGTGGATGCACAAACTGTCGACCAAGAAAGCGAGGATTCAGCGAAATATCTATTACACGCAACCAAAACTGGGGAAGATGATGAAGAAGATGACGGCGTGATTGATATTTTCACGCCTCGAGCGGCTGAATTGAATCCCAAACAACGGTTGGAAAAGTTTCACCACATTCACGAAGTTGCTGTTGTTCGACACTGGTTGGTGACTCTGGGACTCGAGAAACATACAAAAAAATCACTGGCGGTGGCGAACAACATGCGCCAACAATCCGTACTTCGAGCGCGTCAACGTTTAGACAGCGTTCGACTGTTGACGAAGTCGAACCGCGATCGAATCTTGCGGCAAGCATCGTCTCGGATTGAGTTTAGAATGCAAGACGCGTCCGCGCATAAAAATAAATTGTTGACGCTTATAAGTGTTCGATGTATTTTGTCCAGGTCTCGTGACCTGCGTGCACCTGTGAATCTCGCAGACATGAACGACGACGAAGTACCGTATCATGCATATTTTGCTCCTGATGAGCGCGATGGGGAGGAAGAAACGTTTGTCAAACAAGACAATTTTCGTCTGATGATGTCGTATTACGACATCGACGAAGAATCTCGGCACGGCAAAAGGCGTTTGCAGGTGCTCCAAATCATCAAGTACCCTTGGTTTGATCGCTTCATTCTCATGCTGATTATTGCGAGCTCGGCTTTGCTCGCTACCGAAACGCAGACGTTTCCCGCTTCAGGGTCAAAGACGGAAACTATATACTTCTGGCTTGATGTATTCTTCAACATTTGTTTCACGACCGAGTTGATCATGAAGTGTTACGCGCAATCGATTTGGAGATCGCAAGGAGCATATTTGAGATCAAAATTTAACATCATGGATGCCACCGTAGTGACGGTTTCGTGGGTGATTGTCGTCGTCGGCGAAGCTCTTCCCATTCGTTCTTTACGAGTCTTGAGAGTTTTACGTCCACTACGAACAGTTCAGCGAGTCAAAGGCTTGCGACTCGTTGTTGAGGCAATCATGAGTTCTATTCCCGCTGTGGGAAGCGTCTGCGCCATCGGTCTCGCGATTCTTACAATCCTGAGCGTATTGGGAATGCAGTTTTTCCTTGGAAAGATGCATCGGTGCACACTTACGCCGACGATTGTCATGAATAAATCGGAATGCATCGCCGCTGGAGGCATTTGGCGAAAGGCAAAGTTCAACTTTGACAGCTTCCCAGAGGCGTTTTTGTCCGTTTTCATCATAGCGACTGGTGATAATTGGCAAGACATCATGTTCGAGACTATGGACGCCGTTGGCGTTGACATTCAGCCCGATTTCAACCATTCACCATTTGCGTCGGCATACTTTCTGCTTTGTGTGCTCGTTGCCATGCTCTTGTGGAGTAATCTTTTCATTTCGGCACTCGTTGACAATTTCAACAGCGTCTCAAAGACTGATTCTGACGGTTCTGTGCTCATCACAGACGAGCAGCGAATGTGGCAACACGCCATGCTGTTAGCCATTATGCACGCAGATAATGAGTGGAGACGCAATCCTCCACCGAAGAGGTGGAGGGCTTTCATTCATCGATTCGTTTCGAAGCCTGCATTTGATATGCTTTCTGTTGGTATGATTCTCATCAACATGGCGATTGTGATGACGATCCGCGCCAATCCAACTCGGCAAGAAGATGAGTTCCAAACATGGGCCGGAAATGCTTTGGCAGTTTGGTACTTCTTGGAGGCTATCCTTTTGATTCTCGCCATGACATGGAAGAAGTATTGGAAAAGCGGTTGGAACAAGATTGATTTTGTTGTGGCGCTGGCTGGCATCTTCGGGCTTTTGGTGCCAGCGGTTTACAACTCTGGCGCGGGCTCTGCGTTTCGAATGATCAGATTTTTGCGTCTGTTCAAAGTTATTCAAGCGTTCAAAGGCTTACGTACTCTGTTTGCAACTTTCTTATCCGCATTGCCTGGCGTTGTTAACGTCGCTTGTTTGTCGATGCTCTTACAGTTCATCTTCGCTTGTCTTGGCGTTGCTTTTTTTGGGGACATCCCAACATCGTACATGGGCGATAGTTTATCCCGATATGCGAACTTCGCAAACTGGCCAAACGCAATGGTTGCTCTTTTTGTTTGTTACACGGGCAACTGGATGGGTTTTTTCTCCGATATATTTATCGACAACCGATGCTACGAATCAGAACCTCTGCCGCCAGGCGTGTCGTGCACTCCACGCTATCTGTCAATAGTGTACTTTATCACGTACGTCATGTGCGGTGTTTTCTTCCTTGGAAACTTGTTCATTACGATTATCTTGGATCGTTTTTCGTTTTGCGCCGCAGCGGAAGAAATGTCCACCGAAAGCGCCACTCAAGTAATCTTCACGACTGTAAAGATCAAGGTCACGTGCAAAGCAATAATGAAGCACGTACGCGATTTAACTGAGCAAGCAAACGCCTCGAAGACTCTGAATGATGCAAGCTCTCGTACAATGTCGCGAGCAAGGAAATCTAAACCTGCTGAACGAAGCAAGAGCTCAACGCCTCAGATGAGTCGATTAGGGAGTGTTGTAGAACCACCAGTCGAAGAAGCGTCCCTCGAAGCTTTTCTTGTCATTGATCGCTTCGACGACGTCGCATCAAAGTTGGAGGTCTTCAACGCCGAAAGGACCTCATCGCCATCTTCCACGGAACCACTGTCTGGAACCAAACAATATTCGAGGTCGTCGAGCATAGAATTGGGTGGTGAATTAGGCGTGGAAGAGCTTAAATCGGTATTGATGAATGCCATGGCAAAACAACAAGGTGTCGGAGCTTCCTCCACGGAAGCATTAGGCAGTGTTGCGGTGGATCGCTTCGCTCGTAGTCCGTCTAGTGCGAGTGAGGCCGCTCAAAATCCATCGCCTTCCGCGGTTGTGGCGACTTCCTACGATTCTGTCAATTTAAGCGACGAAGATTCAGAGCTTGCTGCGCGTATTCAAAAACCCCACAGCGAACCAAGTACGCCGAAGACGATTCCACTTCGCAAGGAAAGTGCCACAACACGCTCATTTGATCGGCGTTCGGTCGAAGCGGCGTCTGCTCGAATAGCACTAGCAAAAAGTGCTGGGTCTTCTCGACATGCTTCTAGCAGTGAAGACGACGACGACGATTATCGATCAGTGGCTTCTCGACGCCCGTCGCGTTCAGTTTTGCGGTCAACTGGAAGCGTTCGCTCTCGCTCAGTCTCCAGACAAGAGTCACCGGCACAATCTGACTCCGACGATGAAAGTGTCGATGAACAACTTTAGATATTTATAAGTTTTGATCGTTACATCCATAGACGCGTTGCGCGCGCGTTACTTTAGCATAGCCTGTTTCAATACCTACCAGTTGTAGTAACGCGAACGCAACGATTCTAGCGCACAAACGCTGACTGTACACGACCACCATCACAATCTCGCGCGCGGCCGATGTTAGACGCTTGAGGATGTCGAATGACGACGATGAAAGCGAAGCCGTGCATCGAATTACATTTCATGATCTTCGTGCTCGTCAACCGAGTGCGATCAATAAACTGAAAGAAGCACTTCTGAGTCCGACGCTTGGGTATTTTGAGCTCGACTGCGGTCCCCTGGAAGTAGCTGGCGATGTGCGCGTTGGAGACTTTGACGTGCGTCGCACTTATGACGCCGCAAAAGAATTTTTCTCGCTGTCGACGGAGGTCAAACAGCAGTACGTACACACGCAGTACTCGTCTGAAAGTGGCGGTTACGTGCCTTTTCTGGAGGAGTACTCATATGTGGCAAACACAGCGGCGCTCGTAGAGTCGTTTGACTGCGTGCGGGATCTGAAATTAGAGGACTTACGTCGAGTGCGAGAATCGTTCGGCGCTGATGCGGCTAGAGGCTTAGGTCCCATGGATTGGCCCGTTGAGGTTTCAGATATGAAGGAGGCGTTTCAGAAATTTTATGCCGCTTGTGATGAGGTGGCCACGGTTTTGTTACAGACCGTAGCGATAGCACTGGACCTGCATGAAACTGAGTTTAGTCAGCATTTTGGAGACACTGCGCACTGCTCCATGCGAGCGATGCGATACCCGGCGATTGAACAAATCGAATCCAAGCGCCGAAAGAGTAACAGAATTTCAGGTGCGAAAGCGTCTTCAACAGTGGAACTCGTTGGTATCGCCGAGCACACTGACTTTGAGTTTATTACACTGCTGCATCAGACCTGTCGAGGATTGGAGCTCAAAGGTCGCGATGGTAGGTGGCGTTTAGCTCCCGCTTATCCCGATTCGCCGCTGTTCACAGTGATTTTTGCTGACGCGTTGGAATATTTTACAAATGGATTGGTTCGAGCGACTCCGCATCGAGTTCTACCGTCCCGGGATGGTGTAGATAGATATTCGCTCGTGAGATTCAACGGCTTGAACGATTCCGCAAAAGTTGCGCCTCTGGCGAAGTTTGTCTGTGTGGAACGTCCCATGAGCGCCAGGTATGCGGCGACCACGCAAGGTGACCACATCGGAAAGCTTGTCACGCGCGCATCGGACAACTTGGCAGCTATGCTAGAGAAAAACGAGTACGTGAAGACAGCTTTAACGTCGCCGCCGAGGAGATTCGCTCAGATGCTCATCGTCGCTGGTGACCGAATTTTGCTCGGTAAGCACACCTCAGGTGAATTTGCAGAACGTTTCACGGGATTCATTTCTGAGATCGATCAGAATTCTGAGCTGCAGCCGGTAGATGTCGCGCGAACCACTGCTGTTCGACGCGGCGGGCTGAATCCCGCCGCCTTCGACGCTCTCGATCAACAGCTTTGTGTACGCGAAATTGGAAGGTTTCGGTTCACTGGCTGGCATCAGGATACTCTCGTCGTTGAGCACGAATTCGTCGCCATTTTTGAGAAGGATAGCCCCGTACTGGCTCGATTATTCGATCGCGAGGGCGAATCGGACGCTCAGATTGACATGATACCCACGTGGTTTAGATTAGATGAAATTCCGTACGAAAAAATGCCTGATGACGACGAAAAGTGGTACCCTCTGTGTCTCGCGCGGGCCGGTATCGCCACCGGTGCAGGCGAACACGCTCGTCTCGTCAACGAGCTCGTGATTGGACACTTTTGCTTTGAAAATGATGCGATCGCATCGTGGTCGGCGAGACCAGTTCCGTTTAAAATGCCCGAACGCGTCGAGGTTTGGAGGTTGCCGCCCAGTTGCAAACAACAAAAAAAGAATTAGTACTGTAGTAGAACTTCGAACTTGTACCAACCTCAAAGTTGCGCCCGACGTGTGAACGATTTGCACGTCCGAAGACCCAAAAAGTGATTTCTTTAAACGATATTCGCGACATGAATGCGATAGAGCAGCAGCGCATCGCAAATACCCAGCGCGGTTACGTCATGGCGATGCTGTTTTTCTTTCTCTTTCTGTCTGCGAATGATTTTACGCCCGCAAAGACCCGACGTAACGCGATTGTCGGCGCGTCTGGGAATGGTAAATCATCTTTAGATATTTCTCGAAGAAGAGACGAGGTTCGGGACAAGGTACGTGTTTTTCACGCTCGAACGGTCGCTCGCGCTTGGCGCGCTCCACAGTGCCCTAGACGCGTCGCGACGACTGACTCACCTTTCGTACCCATCGCTCGTCGATCGCATCATCGTAGGTTATTATAGACTTGAGCGAAAGCAACGCGGCGCTGGAGGTGGAGAATCGCAAACTGCGCGCATCTCTAGTTGGCATGCGAGAGGCACTCAAAAAGAATGCGCGTGAGGAAGACGTCACCGACTTCGATTTGGCGTATAACCTCACGCATCTTCTTGGGATCGGCGCGGTTGCGACCCCGCAGTTAGAGGGGAGGAACATAAATGTTCAAAATAGTCATCAGCTCGCGCGCGAGGGCGTCGTCGAAGATGTGGAAAACGAAATTCCGACGACGACGGCGCGTAAAATGTTACGCGATACCGCAACCGCGAGTTGACGCCGTCGTGGAGCCCATGTCATTTAGAACGTAGTACGAGGCGCAAACTTTAGTGTAATTAGATATTCTGTACCGCTCGCTCATTCCCTCGTGATCTCGCGCGTTCGCGCGTCATGCTCGTTCTCCGCCGAGCGTCTCTTCGCCGGCGTTCGCGAGCCGACTGCACAGACCGACGCTTGCGCGCCGCGCGATGTCCCACGCGCTCGTTCCCTCGCGCGTGGCGTGCGTTAACGCACTTTCAGTTCCCTCGCGCGCTGTTCCATGTTCGCCGGCGCTCCAAATTTCCCGCGCATCGTCTTCGCGCGCGTCGCGGTGGCGCACGTTGTCACCGCGCATCGCCTCCATCGCTCGCGCATCTCGAGATGACGAACGAAAGATCAAAGGACGACCCCCAATCGAAGGCGAACGCGTGCCCGGGGAGGAGGATCTGTATTACGGCACATACTCGAACTTTTTCAGCGATCCAGACCAACTCAAGGGGGTGGTGATTTTTTGTGCGTTTCTCGCGAGCTTCTTCTCGCTCGGGAACGTTGGCGCGGCGCTGATCTTGCCGATTCTTTACGGCGTCGACGCCCCGCTCAGCGACTTTTGCCTGCAATCGCTTTTGTTCGGGTACTATTGCAAGTAAACGGTCAACGTGAGTCTCGACGTCTCGACGCAGACTGTAGTAGAAGGATTGAAAAAACGTTTCGCATCCAGCGCGAGCCGTTGTAGTGTTATTCCATGTGTGCTTAGCCATCATCGGTCATTTGAAAAAATATCAGCGTAATCTAGAAGTTGCTATAAATTGCAGTACGAATGGGCCTCATGCGATTGAGCGAGAGGCGGGCGAGACGTCGGCGCCGCGACGTGCGCGCGAATATGAATCGTCGCGCGACGCCGTCAATCATCGGATGCTCTTGATGCTCGCACGAACGCCGAGCGTGTTCGCGATTGTACCACCTTCTAACTCGTTTCTTCCATGCTCTATCGCATAATCAGCTGCGAATACACGTACATCTTCTGGGCGCTACGAATTCGATTCAAACGCCCGACCCCGCCGCGTTAGTTTTCCGTCGAAACGATCCTTCGCGCTCCTCCTGTCGACTCATCCAATCTCCGATCGCTCATCGCTCGAAAACGAACCTCGCCGTCGCTCGATTCACATCTAAACATATATCTTCCCATCGTCCATGGACTCTGCTTCCGTCGCGTGCATCGTCAGTCGTCGTCGCGCTTTTGAAATTCAAACGCGTCGTCGCCCCCCTCTTCTCGCGCCCTCGCTTCATTCTGTCTCTTTCCCTCGCCCTCGCTGTCGTGCACTCATGCATTCGCTGTGTGACGTGACGCCTCACTCTGCGCCTCGTCGTACCGTTCGAGCGATGACGTGCGTGATATCTCTCAACGCCTCGCGCTCGTTCGCGCGACACGCGCGCTCGCGTCGCGCGCTCGCGTCGCGCGCGTCGAGCGCGTTCGCGCGCGCGCGCTGCGGCGGGACGTTTTCCTTGTCATTCCACCGCGAGCGATCACGCGCGAATTCTGTCATGTCTCGTCAGCGATCGCCACAGCGCGTTCTCACGACGCGCGAGACGCGCGCGCGCGCGCCATCGTCCTCGGCGATGACGCGCTCGGACGCCTGGAGGTGGAAGATGAACCGTCACCATGGTCGCCGAGGCGCGCGGACGCGGACGCGGAGACGCGGAGACGCGGAGACGCGCGAGACGCGCGAGACACCGAGACGGAGATAAAATGCGCGCGAGGAGAAACGGGAAGAGAACGTGTGCGAGATGATTGATTACATACGGTGCCTGTGAGCGCGATCGCGCGAGGAGCCGCCGCCGCCGCCGCCGCCGCCGCTTCGAGACGACGGCTCTCCACGTGAACCTTCATCGCTACGATGTTTTCGATCGCGATCTTTATCCCCTGAGCCTTGATCAGATTCGCGAGAGCGGTGGTGCGATCGATGCGCGCGCTCACCATCATCGCTGGCGTGATGAGAACGATGTTGGTGTTTGTCTCGCGAAGATCCGCTCGCGCCGTCGCCTCGATCTGGCGCGACCTCAGGGGCGGTGCCAGATGGAGGAGCGCGACGGTGTCTCGCATCAGCAGAATCGGCACCTTTAGGTGCGGTTTTCGGGGGATTCGCGCGACTTTGGGACGCGCTCCCCGGCATTCGACTCGCCGCGGCTGGTTGTGCGTTTGATTTTTCCCCTAGCGCTTTCGCCGCCTTGGGATGCAGCATCGCGTACAACTGTTTCCCATTTCCAGCCTTTATTATCTCCTGCTTCAACAAGTAACACGGGTGTGAATAATCTTCCAACGCGGTCCAAAGTTCAAACGCTGGAGCGACGAGATGCGCCGAGTTCGCCGCCAAAACTTTAAATTCATCAATTGTAATCACTCCGTTTTCATCAATATCGGCTTCTTTAATCAGAGTTTTGAAACCTTTCACCTTGACTTGCGTCCCGTTGCGCCCAGACATCACGACTCGATCGTTCATCGCGTCGGTATTGGCGGATCTCCCCACATAATTCAACGTGTTCGCCAAGATGTTTGAGAATTCCTCCGTGTCCATCGACCCCGAGTCATCTTGATCAAAAAGTCGCCACGCAAAGTAAATGTGCGCGCGCTGGCTGTGCGTGAAGAACTGCGCGAGGCATAGCACAAATTCCAGCGCTCCGATCTCGCCATCACCGCCGACGTCGAATAACGCCAACAATCGCGGGAGAAACACGTTCGACGCGCGCAGTTTAAACATGCTTGCAAATTCCGAAATATTGATCGACCCCGAACCATCTTTGTCCGCTTCGCAGAAAATCCTCAGCGCATCCCTCACCGAGTTCTTCTTCGCCCCGAGTCCTTCTAAGGCGTCGGAAATCCGTCGTAATTCCCCGGTTTGCGGGATCTTCCCTCCGCCAACGCTCGAACAGATTCCCATCGCGAGGTGGAATCCAATCAATGGCGCGGACGCGCCACGCGCAGACGTGGGTGTTTTGAAACACCGTGGAAACGATCGGACATTCGGACAACGGTGGGGGAACCAATCATCGGACATTCGGTTCAATCAAATAACGATCAGTCGGACATTCGGACAACACTCTCGGTGTCTCACGTCGCGCGCGCGGTCGTCGTCGTCCGATGTCGTCCGTCTCCTCGCGAACGAGCGCGCGACGTGAGACACGAACGCGATGGCGAACGTCGATGCGAACGCGCCGTCACGCGTGTCGTACGGGTTGAACGTGAGGAAAACGAGGATGACGACGACGAGGACGACGGAGACTAAGGCGACGCGCGGGACGACGCTCGGGGCGTTCGCGCGCGAAAGCGACGAGAGCGAGGACGACGGAGACGACAGAGACATCGCGCGAGCGCGCGAGCGAGGGAATAAAGAAGTAAGACGACAACAAGAAGCGATCGCGGCGAAGGCGCGCCAAGGGCGAGAGGCGGAGGCGATGCAAAAAGCGGCGTTGACGCAAGACGCGAACGCGTTCGAGTACGACGCCGTGTACGACGATATGCAAAACGCGCGAGGAGCGCGAGTGAAGGCGCTGGATGATGAGCGCGTGGAGAGGAAATCTCGATATATAGGTGACCTCATCGCGAAAGCCGAGGCTCGCAAGGTTGAAAACGATATTTCCTACGAGCGTCGGTTGCTCAAAGAGCGCCTGAAAGATGATCACTTGTACGGCGATAAGGAGAAGTTTGTCACCACGGCGTATCGCGAGAAGCTTAAAGAGGATGCGAAATGGCTGGCGAAAGAAAAAATTACGGACAAAGTCGAGGAGGAGGAAGACGTCGCCCGTCGCGGAGACATGACGGCGTTTTACTCCAATTTGATGAACAGAAATTCAGCCGTGGGCGGGGACATGGTCAAGAGCACCAGGCGCGCGGCGCCTGAACCTGAATCTTCATCGAAAGCGAGTTCGGGTATGGGCGTCGAGCGATCTCTTCGATTTACGAGCGCGATAGAACGCGAACGCGAGCTCACAGCTCGAGCGCGCGCGTCCGGGACGTCGGCGAGCGTCGACGAGGCGACGCCTCCGATAGCCCCTATTCCATCTGATGTCACTTTGGTGGAGAGAAAAATATCAGTCATGAAGGGGGCGAATGAGCCGATAGCGAAACAAGCGCCTGAGCCCAAGGCGGATGAGACAGCGCGGCGGAATACTGAGGCCGCCGTGAGCGACGCGCGACAGCGATATTTGGAACGGAAACGGAAAGCAGCGGGCGGGGCATAGTCAGTTGTCAAACACACGTGTAGCTAGCGAGCAATGTAGTCTTAAAATCTTTTCTAGAGTTCAATCTTCGCAAGGCGGTCGACAATCAGCTCCAACCATCTGGCTTTTGATTCCTTTTGCAATGGGAATAAGTGGTTGCCCGTGACAGCGATGCACTCGAACGCGGCCGTCGTGTGCGTCTCCCAACCTTCGACCATTTCGCGAGTAATCATCTTGTCGCTTGTGGCGTAAAACGTCGTGATTGGGAAACTGAAGTTATCCTCATCGAGGTGCACGTAGTCATATTTGTCGAACAAGTGGAAATCTGAGCGCATCAATGGCTGGTAAATGTCCCACATTCCATTTTGAAAGATTAACTCATTTACATCCCATCGCCGGCATTCTTCTTTGAAATCCGCGTCATTCAGGTGCGCGTTGATTCGCCACGGTCGCAACTTGTTGGGCATATCGGGAAACGGAAACGCGCTGAGGAATACCTGGCGAGGCATCGGCAGGCCGACCGCTCGCAAAGACATTAACAACTCGTGGCAAATCCACGTTCCGAGAGAGTGTCCGATGCACACGTACGGCACGTCGGCGAGTTTTCCAGCGACGATCGGCAACAACGCTTGCGCGACTTTACGAATTTCGAATATGAAAGACTCATCTTTGCGCGCGGCGCGCCCTGGTAACTGCACGGAAAGCACCTCGGCATCGTTCGCCTTGCACCATTCGAGCAACGGACTCTTCGCGCGTCGCTCTCCCGTACCCTCGTGTGTGTACAAATCCTCCGTATTCCCCGCGTTCGCGAAGCACAATACGCGCAATCTCGGTGTTCGTCCTTTCACCGTCGTTCCCGATCGCTCTAAACCAGGAAACCATTTCTTGAAATCGTCCTCGACGTTCGCTCTCGCGTTCGCGTCCTCCGCGCCGCCGGAGCAAAACCACGCGCGCACGTCCTCCTCCGTCCACCACCACGCGCTCTCGCGTGGGATCGCCTCGCACGTTGGGTACTGTTCCTCCAGCACTTCGATCAAATTTATTTTCCGTATCGTCTCCGCGTCCATCGCTCGGTGTTTTCGCCGCTCTGTCGCGCCCTCTCGCGCCCTCTCGCGCGCGAAAGCGTCGTCGTTGACGTGCGTTACTTTCTCCCCACGCGAGCGTTTTTTTTTTCATCTTTCGTCGTCACCGTCGTGCGTAGTGCGCGCGATCATTCGCTTCACACGCGGTCGTCGCGCGTCGCATCGCGATGTCGTCTTTGCGCGCGACGACGTCTTTGCGCGCGCGCGCGCCGTACGTGTGCGTGCTCTCGCCCGCGAAGACGATGGACGCGAGCGCGCGAACGGGAGACGAACGAGCGCGCGACGAGAGCGCGGTGACGGCGCCGCGGTATCTGGATCGCGCGCGAGCTCTGGCGCGAGCGCTCGCCGGGACGCTGACGCCGGCGCGAGCGAGAGAGATCATGGACGTGAGCGACGCGATCGCACGGAAGACGTGCGAAGAATTTCGATCGTTTGATAGCGCGAAGACGAAGCCGTGCGCGCACGCGTTCGCTGGGCCGGCGTTTAAGAGCATGAACGCCAAGGCATTCAAAACGCAAGACGACGTGGAGCGTTTGAGCGCGCACGTGCGCGTGCTGAGCGGATTATACGGGGTGTTGAGACCGTACGATGAGATCGCACCGCACCGATTGGAGATGGGCACGAAGTTGCGCACGCTCGGGAGCGAGCTCGGGGCGAGTGATCTGTACGAGTTCTGGGGCGACGCCGTAGCCGAGGCGTTGGCGGATGACGTCGAGGAACTGGCGAAAACGACGACTAATCCCGCGCCCTTCGTCGTGAATTGCGCATCGCAAGAGTATTTCAAGAGCGTGCGTACGGATGTTCTCGAAAAGCGGGGAATTTTGGTGTACACGATGACATTTCCTGGACCAAGCGTGTACGCGAAGCAAGCGCGCGGGGCGATGGCGAGGCACTGCGTCGACGCCAAAGTCGCCTCTCCAGAGGATTTAAAAACCTTTCGCGGCGCCGACGGGGCATGGACTTTCGACGCCAGCGCATCATCGACGTTCAATTTCGTGTTCACGCGCGCTGGGGTGAAAAAACCCGCGCCGGGGAAACCGAAAGCTCGAGTGAATCCCGCCCAGGCGACGAGCGCCGCGAACTCGTCTCGTCCCGCGAAGCGCGTCAAGGCGCGATGACTCCATCGCTTCAAATGCATCTCGCGTGCGTGTATCATATATTCGTTTAAAGTATTTATTTATTTCGATATATCATCGACGCGATCGCGTTTTTCACACCCAGTACGCGTTCGTTCGCGAAATCCCGACCGCGGTGGCTCCATTCGTCGACGCGCCCGTCGACGACGAACCTCGATCGCATCGATCGCACGCTTTCTCGTGACGACGAGATCGAACGAACGCGGACGATCATCGCGGTCACGCGCGATCATTCGCGTCCTCGCGCTCGCCTTCGCTTCTCGACGCTCGCCGCGCGTGATTGCGTTTTAGTGTTCAGATGATGAACGCCAAGTCGCCGGGGGTGATCGGGACGATGTTGAGCCCCGATGGCTTACGAATCATCGCCTGCGTCATCGGCGTCGTCGGCTCGCTGTTGGTGTACGGGATTTTGCAGGAACGAATCATGACGAGACCGTACGACGGCGCCGCCGGGGAGGAGTATTTCAAGTTTAGCGTCTTCTTGGTGCTGAATAACCGGTTGCTTTCAGTCTGCGCGGCGTCGATGATCTTGATTTACACCCGAGGGAATGTCGCACCAGTGGCGCCGATTTACAAGTACGCCGCGGTGAGCGTGTCGAACGTGCTGGCGACGACGTGTCAGTACGAGGCGTTGAAATACGTGTCGTTTCCCGTGCAAACTCTCGGTAAGTGCGCGAAGATGATTCCAGTGATGATTTGGGGATACTTCATCAATGCCAGGACGTACGACGCGGCCGATATTTCTGTGGCGGCGTTTATCACGCTAGGGTGTACGATTTTCGCTTTGTATGGCGAAGTATCGAGCAAGGCGAGCAAGAGCGGTGCGGACACGTCGACGTATGGCGTCGCGCTCATGCTCGGTTATCTCGGATTTGACGGCTTCACGTCGACGTTTCAGGACAAGTTATTCAAAGGATATCAAATGGAGACGTACAATCAAATGATTTGGGTCAATACGTGTAGCGCTGCCGTATCGCTCCTTTGGTTATTCAGCGATAGTTCCATCGGACAAGCCATGGATTTCGTCGGTCGGCACCCTTCGGTCATTTACGACATCTTGATCCTATCCACGGCATCCATGCTCGGCCAACTCTGCATCCTGTACACCATTCGAGAATTTGGCGCGCTTTTGTTTGCTACCATCATGACGACTCGTCAGTTCTTGAGCATCTTGCTGTCTTGTATCATCTTCATGCACCCGCTCACGCTTCCGCAGTGGGGCGGCACATGCATGGTGTTTGGCGCGTTGTACTACAATTCCTTCATCAAGGCGGCTCGCAAATCGTCGAAAAAGCCTGATGTCAAGTTAGAAAGTGACCCGAATGAAGAAGCTGATAAGCTCATCAAGGCGTAAAATAGCAAGAATTGTGATAGATCAAACGTTGGCCCGATATTTTCTCGGCACTCGTCGCTTTCAAATTACAATAAGAATAGGGAAGAAAATATGAAGATATATACTACTCAATGAAAAATAAAGCTCAGCGTCGCAAACGCGGGATCATCCGTACACGGATTCGTAGATGGATTGTGGTCGGCGGGAGACGCTCTTGGGACCGCGACCGCGACCGCCGCCACGACCACCACCACCGCCGCCGCGCTTCGGTCCCGGCACGGAGCCGAATTCGGTGTACGAGCGTTGAGGAAGCTTGATCTTGTTCGGGTAAGTCAAATTGATTTTGTCGCGTATTTCTCGAGGCATTTGACTCGGGTCGGCGATGTGCGCAGTTGGCACGTCCTTGAGTTCGGGGACCCAGTGTCGAATGTACTCTCCTTCTGGATCGTAGTCTTTCGTTTGCTTAACGATGTTGAACCTGTTGATGCGACCGCCTGTCATGCCCGCAGCGGCGCACCAGTTCCCCCAATTGGACGCTGTGTCGTAATCGATCAAATAGTGCTCGAACCAGTCGGCGCCGTGGCGCCAATCGACTCCGGCGTCCAAGGCGAGCCAGGACGCGACGTTTTGTCGACCTCGGTTGGACATGAAACCGGTATACTTCAGTTCTCGCATATTTGCATCGATGAGCGGGTAGCCCGTCATGCCAGATTTCCAAGCCTCGAGCGCGTCGTCGTCCTCGCGCCATGCAGCGTTTCGATTCGCCGTCGTCCCGTGCAAGTGGAAAATCTTGTTCCCATACTTGAGCGCGAAGAATTTGAAAAAGTCACGCCAGATGAGCTCGAATATCACCCAGTACGTGCTCTTGTTTTCTACGATTTCGCTCTCGTATTTTCTGATCTCACTCACGACGTAACGCGGGGAAACGCACCCTAGCGCCAGCCACGGCGCGAGCTTGGTGGAGTAATCCCCGCCCAACATTCCATTTCTAGTTTCAAAGTACGTTTCCAAGAGCTTCGATTCCCATAAATAGTACTTCACCCGCGCTAACGCCTGCGACTCGCCACCCTTAAAGTCCAACGCCCGTCGTTCGTCGACGCCGTCGGCGATTAATTTCACACACTCTTGCGCGAGTTTCGGCGTCGCAAACGGTAAATCGCTCGGTTTGGGAAACCAATCAAAGTCACCCGCGGACGCTGGCACGCTCCCGAGCGCACCCATGGCTGGCTTCGGCAGCAATTTTCGAACGGCGCACTTAGATTCCACTTTGTTCCTAAACGGCGTAAACACGTCTGGCAAATCGCTCAACGCGAACGGCAAATCATCGACGTGGTACAACGTCGACCCCCAAATGCGTTCAAATCGAACTTCGCCCCCACCTCGGCGCGCCACTTCCTTACACTTCTCCTCCGCCCGTCTATCCATGTCCGTTTCCTCGCTCGTCACTTCGGTTTGTACCAGAATAATCGTCCTTTCGTTCGCTCCCGTCAGCGTCAACGCCGCCACGACGTCTTCGCTCGCCCCGACGCGCACGAGCAAATCACTCCCCAATCCTTTCAGCGTGTGCTTGAGATCACGCAACGCTTCGAGCGTGAATTTCCCTCGCGCCGCCCCGAAACGAGCTTGGCCTCGCACTGAATTCTTGAAAAACGTCCCGTCGAACGCGTACACCGGGACCACTTCGGCGTTCGCGCTCGCGCGCAGCATCATCGCGCGCTCGATGCACGCGTTATCGTGCACGCGCAGATCGTTCCGGAACCAAAGAACGATTCGCGTGCGATCGCTTTTGGCGACGTCACGCGCGTTCGCCATCGCGCGCGGGGGTGTGGACGTGGAAATGATGGACGCCGACGCCGACGTCGCCGCTCGCGCGCGCGTCCCGAGCGCGCGAGCGGCGACGCGAAAGAACGCGAATGGAATGGCGACGACGATGGCGCGAGGTCGACGAAAGAGGACGGGATGAAAAACGAGGAAGCGCGCGATGAAGTGTTTCAAGCGACGCACCGAAAAGTGCGAACTCGGGGCGTCGCGAGAGGCGACCTCCGTCGTCGCGCCGAACGACGAGACGACGTCGGTCGTCCACGACGACCGAGGTCGACGATGCATTCGCGACGCGCGAGCGAGGGTGATGGAATGTGATGATGACACGAACGAGCGCCCGTTCGTCGCGCTTCAGCGCTTTTTCTTCTTGTTAAAGAAAGCCTTGTTTTTTTCGCGCTTCTCTACGTTTTCCGGTTTGGCGCGTTCGCGCTCGCGTTTGCCCCCGAATTCCACCGCAAACTGTTTCCTCGCTTTCGCTTGTTCGCTCATCCCATCGCGTTTCTTCTGCTCTTTCACATCCACGTGCGATGGTTTCAACAACCCGAGGTCGGGTCGCTCGCCGAATCGCGCGCGCTCTAACATGGCCCGTTTCGCTCGCTCCGTCTCCTCGATGTTCCTCAACCTCGTCTCCGGTGCGATCGCCACCTCTTCGATCCCAGTGAGCCACTTTTCTTTCCCTCGATCGTCATCCACGTTCGCTCGAGAGGTCAACGAATGAAAATCTCCCGTCGGCGCGTCGTCCCCGCGTCGTCGTCGCAGCTCCTCCTCGACGTACGCCCGCGCGCGCGCGTCTTCATCCTCCCTCATCCGTCCTCCGCTTTCACCCTCGATCGTTTGCGCGCGCGAAAACTTCACCGCACTCTGCGCTAACGCGCACGGGACGCTCAACGAATGCGCGTTCGCGTTGCGTTCCAGAGTCGCGTCGCCTTCGTCGCTCGCCCTCGCTCGCGTCCCGCGCGACAACTCCTCGGTGGTCAAACCTTTCGCGCGCGCGCGCGATGCGATGCGAACGCGCGCGCGTTCCATCGCATGGCGGCAGTCTTCGTTTTCCTCGTCCTCGTCGCTCGCGCGCGAGGACGACGAGGAAAAAGAAGGTTTTCGTCGAAGCCGTCGCATCACGCGCGCGCGATGTGACGCCGCGACGGCGACCGAACGCGAGGCATCACATCACGCGCGAGACGACGACGACGACTTCGAATGGGTGATTTTACTCGCGACAAGCAACGCGTGCGATTCATGTTGTTCGATCTCGATGGCACGCTGTGCGACAGCGACGACGTGCACTTTGAAGTGTTCGCGGAGGTGTTCGCGCGCGACGGCGGCGGCGAGACGACGCGCGCGTACTTTCAACAGCACGTCGCGGGACGCGCGAATGATGATATATTCACCGCGACACGGTATCCAACGTTGAGCGAAAGCGAGCGCGCGAGAAAGGCTTCAGAGAAAGAGCGCGCGTTTCGTGAAAAGTTGAACGAACGCGAGTTGACGCCGACGCGCGGGTTGGTGGCGTTGCTCGAGAAGTTGGACGAGCGCGACGTGAAAAGTTGTGTGGTGACGAACGCGCCGCGCGCGAACGCGGAGGCGATGTTGGTGAAATTAAACCTTCGCGAGAGGTTTCCAGATGAATTTTTGGTGATTGCGAGCGAGTGCGCGCGAGCGAAGCCGCACCCGGAGCCGTATTTGGAAGGTTTGCGGCGGCTCGGCGCGACGTCGAGCGATACGTGCGTGGCATTCGAAGACTCTCCCGCGGGCGCTCGAGCGGCTGTCGCGGCGAATATTCCGTGCGTGGGGATTTTAACGTCTCACAGCGCGGAAACGTTGCGCGCGGTGGGGTGCGCGCTGTGCGTCGAGGACTTCGCGGCGCCGGAACTGTTGCGAGCTCTCGGCTTGGCCGAATCCAAATGATCACGACGCGCGGTGCTACTGTATTAAAGAGTATTTGAGTGTGTTTTTAATAAGGCCTATGAAACTATACTAGCTAGAAGTCTACGCGCGCGCTTTCGTGGCGCGCTCTTTGGCGGTCACATTTTGGAACGTATCGCCGGCGGAGCCATTTCAGAGATGGAGCGTAACGCTTCGATCTCCATCGCATCGAGCGCCCCCGCGCGAGCCTGCGCCTGTTTGCCGCTGTCCACAGCCAAATTCTCGCTCGCGACATATTCTTCCAGAACTTTGCGAGAGATGACGCGGACGTCGATGAACTCCATGGAGAAATCGCCCGCCGCGCCCACCGTCAACGGCGTCCACGTCGTTTCATCCGTCTGCGAGCACACGGAATCGCTCGGTAACGGAGCGCCGTGCAGCAACGGCGGGGTAACGATAATGAGCAATGCGTCGGGGGATAACACCGTCGCCGACGTCGCGCACGGCCATCCATTCACGGTGGCTTTGAAGCGAGAGCACGTCGTAGCGTCGATGTCCCGCCCGCGAACGAGCGCCGCGACGCGCGAACCATCGCGCGTCAACACCCCTACCGCACGGATAAACGTTGGTGACGGCCCAAGGTGTCGGCGCGTGGCGATAAACGTCAACGGGACGTCGTCGTGCGCGACGCCGTCGCTGAACGACGCCGGCGACGCTCGTCGCAACGCCGCGACCAATCGCCGCCGATACGTCTTCATCGCGTGCGCGTACACCGCGCTTCGAGGCTTGCTCAAACCTGCGGATTCTTTCATCGCTCTATTCATCGCTTCTTTTTCCTCCGCGCCGCTCGCGCTATCGTCGCTTCGCGAGACCACGCGCCCGTCCTCTAAAATGTACCGCGTCGGAACGAATTCGCAATACCCCGGGCGCGACTTTAAAATCGTCGCGATTCGATCTTCCGGCAGAGTGATGCTCGTAAAAACTTTTTCGCACCATCCTCGATCGCGCGCGAGCGCGCTGAGCGCGGCGTTTCCAATCGGCGGTAGCGCGAACGCCACGCACCGAACGCGCGCGTTCGGCTCGCGCGAAAGCAAACGCACCGTCGCGAGCGCGGCGACCGCGCCTCCTAAACTGTGTCCGCACATCACCAATCGTTTGCCGAGCCCTCGCGCGCGCGCGTGCGATGCGTCGATCGCGATGGCGTCGGCGCGGGAAATGAATCCTCGATGCGCTCGAGCGTCGCCCGCGCGCGCGCCGCTCGCCGCGTCACCCGCGAACGTCGCGCTCGATGTCATCCAATAATTCGCATCGCTCAACACGTCTTTCGCGCTGGACGTTCCCGCGATGGCGTAGTACAACGCGTCGGTGGTCTCCAGCGCGAGCGCTCGCGATTGCGCGCTCGCGCTCGAGCGCTCGTGCGCGAGAAAGTGTCCATCGTTCAGCGCGTCTTTGCGCGTCTTCTTCGCGTTCATCGCGCGAGCGATGAAGTTTTTGACGTTTATTTTCCACTTCGCTCTGGAGTGCGCGCGCGCGAACAGAGGGATGACGAGCGCGCGTTGGAGCCGAACGAGTTCTCGCGCGGCGTGCGCTTCGTCGGCGTCGGTCGCGCACTCGCACGCGACGCACGCGACGACGATGTCTAACGCATCGCACGCGTTCGCGCAGGCGAGAGCGGTGATGAATGAGGGATTGATGTCGAACATGCGTCGTCGCGCACGGGCGAGAGATGACGACGACGGAAAGTCGACGGTCGGCGGTCGTTCGTCGCGACGAAGAGGACGGTTTTCCGCGCGTTCGCCGTCATCCATGTTCAACAAGTCACGCACGCAATCGCGGGGTTAACGTCATAGGTAGAGTACTAGGAATAACACAGCCTCGAACGGCGTCGATGAGGGCGACGGGCATCGGCGCGGTCACGCGCTTTCGGCGTCGCCCCACGTGCCGAGGCGAAACCGACCGACGCGAATGGCGAACCCGCCTCTGGTCACCGCGTCGAAGAAGCGCTCAAAGCGGCGCGAAGCCGCTCGAGCGACATCACTCGCGCGTTCGCGCGCTCGAAGCAAAACCACGGGCGCCATCCGCGCGAATGACTCCGCGAGCTCGCGCGCGAGCTCGCGAGCGCACTCGTACGTCGTCAGCCCGGGATTCTCCCTCGCGATTCGTCTTTTCGCCGCGATCGCTTTCGGCGCTAACATCGCCGCGAGCGTGAACGCGACTCCGGAAAAAAAGCTCACCGCGAATGCCTCGGACTTTGACAGCGCCGACGCGTCGCCGCGCGTCGAGCGCTCGCGCGCCGTCGCTTGAGCGCGAGCGCCGAACGCCGTCGCCGCCTTCCACGCCCTCCCATTCGGTGGTTCAGGCGAGAACACACTGGTGAACAATCGCGCCTTCTTATGCTTCACGTACGCCTCCCTTTCGCGCGCGCCGAACGCCCCCGTCGGCGCGATCCCTCGCGCCGTTTGCCACTTTCTCACCGCCTCCGCCGTTTCTTCCCCGTACGTCCCAGTCGGCGCGTCGTTCGCCATCTTCAACGACTCATCCGCGATCAACATCATCTGCAGCGCCCTGACGGAGGCGCTGCAATCGCCATAGGATAAATCACGAGCGCCCATGTCGTACGCGTCGATCCCGGCGCGCCGCAAGCTCGCGACGTCTCGCGCGAACGACCAAGAAGTGTCGTTCGAGAACTCGTTCGTCGAAACCCGTTCGATGTTCTTCGCGTTCGTCGCGTGCGTTCGCCCTCGCGTCGACGTCCTCGTCGTCGTCCTCGTCCTCGTCCTCGTTCGTCGTCCATTTT
>Ga0222712_10002180_pt1 | contig 22847 bp, 22 predicted proteins | sample C33_657DmetaG_FD_165043 | JGI IMG/M metagenome (GOLD analysis project Ga0222712, IMG submission 165043) | Estuarine water microbial communities from San Francisco Bay, California, United States - C33_657D | ecosystem: Environmental > Aquatic > Marine > Unclassified | place: USA: California... | reverse complement strand
TAATTTCGTGTTGGGACAAAGTTGCAGATCTACTGAAACAAAAGTAACTTTTTTAAATAAGGAAGAAAGAGTTATTAATAATAAAAAGCAAATTGTTCAGTTTTTTAATGTTAAAGGAGAGGGCATTGATATTAAAATAGGTTTTACTGACAATTCATTTCAATGGGTTTCGATGGACTTTACTCTTAAAGGTGAGTGGAACTACCAGTTAAAGACTTTAAATTAGAAATATTAAGTAATTTTTCTTAAATAAAATTGACTGACATCAGTATGTTCTGTGTCAAATCCAGTTTCGCAATAACTTAAATAATAATTCCATAAGTTTTTAAATTCATCATCAAAACCAATTTTTGAAATATCATTCCAGGATTTATTAAATCTTTCTTTCCAAACCCTCAATGTTTTTGCATAGTCTTTTCCAAATGATTTTTCTTCATATAGCTCAAAATTATTTTCTTTAAATAATTTATATAAAATTTTTTTCGAAGGTAGGACTCCGCCAGGGAAAATATATTTTTGTATAAAATCAACTTGATTTATATAATTTGAATATTCGTCATCGTTAATTGTTATTATCTGAAAACAAGCTTTGCCATTTTTTTTTAGTACTTTATTTAAAGTTTTAAAATAAATATCCCAATATTTTTTTCCAACCGCCTCAAACATTTCAATAGAGACAATCTTGTCATAGAAATTAAGAGAGTCTAATTTTCTATAATCTTTTAATACAATTTTGGCATTACTGTTTAGATTGTTATTTTTTATTAGCTCTTCAACGTAAGAAAATTGTTGTTCACTAATTGTCAAACCTTCAATTTGAGATTTAGTAGTTGCATAATTTCTTTTTATAAAACCACCCCAGCCAGAACCGACTTCAAGAATAACATCTGAAGACTTGATATCTAAATTTTTTATAATGTTATCATATTTATTATTTTGCGAAGTAAATAGGTCGTCACTTTCATTAAGAAAAATTCCCGATGAATAGGTCATAGTAGAGTCTAGCCATAATGAATAAAATTTATTTCCAAGATCATAATGATAATGAATATTCTTCTTTGCTTGTTTTATAGAATTTGTTTTTAAAAAAAATTTAATTTTTTCTACAAATGTTGAAAAAAAATTATCGGCCCAATTTCTTTTTTTAATTTGCTGATTCCTTAGCAATATTTTTAGTAAATTTGTTAAATTAGAAGTTTCCCATTTATTATTTATATAAGACTCTGCAAAACCCAACTCTCCTTTAAAGAGTAAGTCTTTAAAAAAAGAGCTATCTTTAATAAAGATATCGGAACTTAAATTACCTTCTTTAGCTTTAAAAATTTTTTCATAAGAATTTTTGAAATTAATTTTAATTTCTCCCCATTTGAGGTTTTGAAGTTTATAATTTAAATACTTCTTAAAAATATTATCCATGAAAAGAGACAGTATCATTATTTTTTTCTGGTTTAAAAAAAAAAGATTTCTGTTTTTTAAAAATTTTAATTGCCTGGTAATGAATAAGTATCATAACTTTTTGCGCAAAGAATAGATTTTTAATAAGATTGAAAATTAAAGAAATGCTATTAAGCGCCTCAGTCTTCGAAGATATTCCAGTTTTAAGAATTATTTGACTCTTCTTATATACATCTATGTTTAATAAAAAATTATTTTTATTAATTGATAAATAAAATTTATATTTTAAATTCATTTGCAAAAAAGGGGATACATAAAATTCTTTTTTTAATTCTGAATGTATTATTTTTGAATTTTTTTTTATTTTTATAAAATAACAATGCTGTTCATGATGTGTATTTTTTACCTCATAACAAATATATTTAATTTGATTTTTATTATTTTTGCATAAATAGATAGAAATTGGATTAAAAACATACCCAAAAAATGAAGGTGTGCAGTAAAGATAAATTGTGTAATTTTTTCTATCATTAAATTTTTTTACAATATTTTTTAATATAAAATACTTTGGGTTACTATTTTCTTTTCTTTCGCCGTGATCTTTAAAGAAAATACTAAAAATATTGAATGAGTTAATAGAGAATAAAAATAGATTATTTATGCTATTTAATTCCTCTAAATTAATAAGAGCAGATAACGTTTTGTATTTAAATTGATGATTATATGGGAAAATTCTTTTATGAAATACGCTTCCAAGTTGAAGTGAACTTTGCATTACAATAAATAATTTGTAACATTTTTTGCTGATACTACACCATCTTCATGGAAACCGTAACCGCACCATGCACCGCAGTAATAAATATTTTTTAGACCTTGAATTTCTTGTAATTTTTTAAAGGTGTATTCTTTATTATATTTAAAAACAGGATGGCTATATTTAATTTTTTTTATAATTTTTTTCTTATTTATTAAATTATTTGAATTTATAGAAACAAAATAATCTTTTTTGCACTTAAGATTTTGTAAATAGTTCATCCAGTATGTCAGTCTTGCATTATTATCTTTGTAGCTAATAAAATTCCAGCTTGACCAATTATATTTATTTTGTGGCATTATTGATGAATCGGTGTGTAAGCAGGCATCATTAATTTGGTAATCAACACAAGATAATATTTTTTTTTGTTTTGCAAAATTATTAGGAAGTATTTTTCTTATTTCATCAGCATGATTAGCAAAGATTAAATAATCATAATTTATTAATTTATTTTTATTTTTTATTTTAATCTGATCCTTATTGATTTTTATAGATTTTACAGTGCAATTTAAAAAAAATTTAATATCTGTTAATTCTATAATTTTTTTAATATATTTATTACTGCCTAGTCTAATGACTTTCCATTGTGGTCTAAAAAATAAATTAACTAAGCCATGATTTATAAAAAATTTAATAAGAAAATGAGTTTTATAAACTTTAATTTTATCTATAGAATTTGACCAAATTGATGCGCACATCGGGTATAAATAATATTTCTTAAATTCTTCACTAAAATTGAATTTTTTAAGATAAGTATCAATTTTAAGTTTTAAAAAAGATTGTTTATTAATTTTAGCTAAAAAATTAAACTTTATTATTCCAATAAGAACTTTAAGAAATTTAATAGAAAAAAAATTTTTATTTTTAAAAATTATACTATTAAGATTTTTTCCAGACCATTCGAAATTCTCACAAGGGTAGTTTACTGAAAAACTCATATTTGTATTTTCCGAATCTATATTTATTTTTTTTAATAAATTAATAAAATTTGGATATGTTTTGTTATTAAAAACTATAAATCCACTATCAATATAATATTTTTTATTATTTTCTGTTATCTCGTGAGTATGAGTGTGACCACCAAGATATGAATTTTTTTCATAAATATGTATTTCATATTTTTTGCTTAATTCTAAGCCTGCAGTCATTCCCGAAACTCCACTTCCTATAATCGCAATTTTTTTTTTCATTTTTTTAATTCCTGAAAGGCTCTTAAAGCTGAATTTCTTGCTTCTTCATGTTTAACAATTGGAAAAGGATATGTTTTTCCTATTATAATATTTTTTTCTTTTTGTTCTTCTTCTGGCATTTCCCACGGTTTGTGTAAAAATTCATTTGATATATTTTTTAATTCAGGACACCATTTTTTTACATAATCACCATTTGAGTCAAATTTTTCTCCCTGCAAAATAGGATTAAAGATTCTAAAGTAAGGGGCCGCATCAGCTCCTGTACCAGCAACCCATTGCCAGCCAGCAACATTATTCGCAATGTTAAAATCTAGTAGTGAATTTCTAAAATGCTTTTCTCCTTCTAGCCAGTGAATTCGTAAATGTTTTACTAAAAAGGAGGCTGCAATCATTCTAACTCTATTATGCATCCATCCAGTTTCGTAAAGTTCTCTCATGCCAGCATCAACAATTGGATATCCAGTTAATCCTTTCTTCCATTTTAGTAAGAATTTTTCGTTTTTATTCCATTTGAAATTGTCAAAATCTTTTCTAAGATTATTTGTTTCCATTTCAGGAAAATTATGAAGCAAAGAATGACAAAATTCTCTCCAGCCAATTTCATTAATATATTTTCTGTATCCAATCTTTTTATTTTTAATTTCTAAACATTTTTGCATTATTTGATGAACTGAAATTTGACCAAATTTCAAATATGGTGATAATTTTGATGTACCTTCAATTGAAGGAATGTCTCTATTTATTGCGTAATTTTCAATGGAATTTTTTATAAAATTATTTAATATTTTTTCTGCATTTTCTTCACTCGGTTCCCAATATTTTTCAAATTTTTTATACCAATTTTTCCTTGGGTATATAGCTTCAATATTTTTATCTTTTTTTAAATTTTGGTTATAATTTTTAGATATTTTATCATTATATTTATAATTATTTTTTAGATAGATTTGTTCAGCTTTTTTCCAATAATGAGTAAATACTTTGAATGGAGTTCCGTCGTCTTTTTTAATTTTTTCAACAGGATTAAGTAAATTGGCCTCAAATTCTTTATAAAAAATATTATTATCTGCTAAAATTTTTTTTACATCTTCCTCAATAACATTCTCATTTTTATTACAAGATTTGTTCCAGTAAATACGATTAACTGAGTTAGTAATAATAAGTTTTTTGATACTTTTTCTTGTATTATCGTGAACTACGTCAAGAGAAATCTTAAGATTTTCTAATTTTTTTTTAAATATTTCTAAAGATTTTGCAAGCCACCATTTTTGAGATTCACATAAAAGATATGCATCTTCTTCATATATATATATAGCGCATTTTTTTTTATTTTCATCTTCAATTAAGGCCTTTATTGCTTGATTATTTGAGGTTCTAAAATCATCTTTTAACCATAGAAAAGAGCATGACATTATTATTTTTATTTTTTTTATTTTATGACTTGATTTCTTATTTAAAAATAAGTTTAATCAGATTTTATTATTTAAATAAAGAGATCAATGTCATTAGAATTAAATCAACATTTAGGAAAGCAGTTAAGAGCTAGAAGAACTACTCTTGGACTTACACAAACTCAAGTAGCAAGAGCAATCAATGTTACATTTCAACAAATTCAAAAATATGAAAAAGGAACTAACGGCGTTAGCTCTAGTAGATTATTACAATTAGCTAATTTTTTAAAAGTTCCAGTGAAATATTTTTTTGAAGAATTTAAAGATTTTCAAAATTTAGACTCTCAAGCAAATAGCGATAGTTCATTAGAAACTTTTGTGCGCAAATTATCAGAAGTTGAAAAAGATAAACTTTTGAACATTTTAAATTCAAATAAGAAACTATCAAAAACAGCCTAATATTTTTTGGCTCCCCGAGCAGGACTCGAACCTGCGACCAATTGATTAACAGTCAACTGCTCTACCAGCTGAGCTATCGGGGAATAAAAAAGCACAATACGATTTTTTTTTTTAAAAACAATATTAATTTGGAGGCCACGCCCAGAATCGAACTGGGATACAAGGATTTGCAGTCCTCTGCGTAACCATTCCGCCACGTGGCCATATTTTTTCTGTATTATTTTCTAATAGCTATCGTGTATATATATTTAGTTTTCTAAACTCGCAAATATTATGCAACACAGTACTCGAAAATTAAATATGATTGAGAGCCAATTAAGGCCTAATAATATTATAGATGAAAATTTAATTGCAGCATTTCAGAAAGTTCATCAAGAAGATTTTTTACCCGATTCACTAAAAAACTTATCCTATATAGACGATCATATAAAATTTACTAAAAATAGTTTTATTTTAAAACCACTTATCTTCGCGAAGTTTCTTAATATTATAAAACCAGAATTGTTTGATGTTATTTTAGAAGTAGGTTCTGGGGGTGGGTACACAACTTCAGTATTGGCTAATTTAGTTAATTTTGTTTATTCGATCGAACAAGACAAAAACATATACGACTTAACAATTAAAAATATAAAAAATAACAAATCCACAAATGTTAATGTTCTATTTTCTAATTATAGACAACTTAGTATTTCAGATCTTAAATTTAATAAAATTATTATTAACGGAACAGTAAATGCTGACCCTGTGAATTTATTAGAACAATTAAATATCAATGGGAAATTAGTGTGTATTTTAAAAGAACAATCTTCCTCTAATATTTATCTTTATAATAAAAAAACAAATGGATATGAAAAATTAAAAATTATGAATGCAAGTGCGCCTATTTTAATTAATTACATCGATAAAGAAGAGTTTAATTTTTAATGTTAGAGGAAAACTATAACCACTTAGATATAGAAGATAAAATTTATAATTTTTGGGAAAGCAATAAATTATTTGAGCCTAAAAAAAATAATAAAAAAAAATACTTTTCAATAGTAATACCCCCTCCTAATGTAACTGGTAATTTACATATGGGCCATGCTCTTAATAATTCTATACAAGATTTATTAGTTAGATTTTATAGATTAAAAGGTTATGAAACCTTGTGGCAACCAGGAACTGACCATGCTGGCATCGCAACTGAACTTGTTGTTGAAAAAAAACTTAATGAAAAAAAACAATCCAAAAGTACATTAGGCAGAGAAAAGTTTTTAAAGGAAGTTTGGAACTGGAAAGAACATTCTGGAAATTTAATTATAAATCAACTTAAAAAATTAGGATCTTCATGTGATTGGTCGCAAACTAGATTTACTATGGACATAAATATGTCCGAGGCAGTAGTAAAAGTTTTTTTAGAATTATACAAAAAAAAACTTATTTATAAAGATTTCAAATTATCAAATTGGGACCCAGTATTAAAAACTGCTATTTCTGATTTAGAAGTAGTACAAAAAGAAGTTGAAGGTAAACTTTATTATATTAAATATTTTCTTAATAAGAATGATTTTATAACAATAGCTACAACCAGACCCGAAACAATATTTGCCGATACTGCAATCGCAGTTAACCCTAAAGACAAAAGATATAAAAAATTAGTAAATAAATATGCAAAAATTCCAATTATAGATAAGCAAATTAAAATAATCACAGATGATTATGCTGATCCTAATCAAGGATCTGGAGCTGTGAAAATTACTCCTGCCCATGATTTTAATGATTATGAGGTTGGATTAAGACATGACTTAGAGAAAATTAATATCTTAGAATCAGACGGGAAGCTTAATAAAAATTGTCCACAAAAGTACCAAGGACTTGATAGATTTGAAGCGAGAAAATTAATAATAGAAGATTTAAAATCTATTAATGCTTTAGAAAAAGAAGAAACAATAAAACATAACGTCCCTTATGGCGATAGATCAAACTCTATAATAGAACCATATCTTACAGAACAGTGGTTTTTAAATGTTAAGAAAATGTCAATTGAAGCATTAAAAGCTGTAAAAAATAAAAAAACTATTTTTTTTCCAGAGACATGGACAAAAACTTATAATTTATGGCTGAAAGATATTAGACCATGGTGCATTTCTAGACAGATTTGGTGGGGTCATCAAATACCTATTTGGTATGGAAGAGACGGAAAGATTTTTTCAGCAAAAGATCAAAACGATGCACAAAAACAAGCTGATAAATTTTACAAAAAAAAAAATTCACCCATTAATCAGGATAGCAATGTTTTAGACACTTGGTTTTCTTCAGCTCTATGGCCATTTGCAAGTCTAGGTTGGCCTAAAAAAACTTATAATCTTAAAAGATTTTACAAAACATCAGTTTTAGTTACAGGATTTGATATTTTATTTTTCTGGGTAGCTAGAATGATGATGATGGGACTTTTTGTAACCAAAAAGGTTCCTTTTGATAAAGTTTATATACATGCATTAGTTAGAGATGAGCATGGTCAAAAAATGTCTAAATCAAAAGGCAATGTTATTGATCCTTTAGATTTAATAAATAAATACGGAGCTGACGCTTTAAGATTTACTTTAATGTCGATGGCGTCACCAGGAAGAGATGTAAAGCTTTCAGAAGAAAGAGTTAAAGGTTATAGAAATTTTTTAACTAAAATTTGGAACGTTTCTAAATTTTGCGATTTTAATAAATGTAACCTTGATATTAAAATTAATAACAAAGAAGTAAAATTAGAAATCAATCAATGGATTATCAATGAGTACATTCATACAAAAAATAATGTTGATAATCATATACAAAATTTTAGATTTGATGAAGCGTCTAAAGCAATTTATAATTTTGTTTGGAATGTATTTTGTGACTGGTATTTAGAATTTTCAAAATCAATTTTTTATTCAGATAATCAAAATCAAATTAAAGAAACAAAAAAAGTTTTTGGATTTATATTTTCAAATATTCTTTTAACTCTTCATCCATTTATACCTTTTGTTACCGAAGAACTTTGGAATAAATTAAAATTTTTGGAATTGCTAAAAAGCCCTTTAATTAATTTTCATTCTAATAATAAAATAAAGTTAATTAAAAATGATAATATTGAATTGGTTAATTGGTTAATTAAAATTGTTAGTTTGATTCGATCTACAAAAGTTATTTTGCAAGTCTCACCTGGTAATTTTGTAGATGTTTGTATTGATCATTTGCCAAAAGATAAAAAAAGTTTTTTAGATAGAAATTCTGTAATTTTTAAAAAAGCTTCTAGAGTTGAAAATTATTTTAAAAAAGATGAAAAAAATGAAAATATATTGCCAATTTATTTAGATGGAGATGCTGTTCTAATTAAATTTGCAACAGAAATCTCGTTAAAAGATCAAATTATTAAAGTAAAAGCAAAAATAGACTTAATAAAAAACACTATTAGCGGTACAAAAAATAAACTTTCTAATAAATCTTTTATCAGTAAAGCTCCAAAAGATATAGTTGATAAGGAAAAAGATATTTTAAAAAAATTAGTAAATGATTTAAATCAATTAGAAAGTATAATATCTATTAAAAATTAATTATGAAATTTGATAAATCAAAATTACCTAGTCGCCATACTACAGTAGGTCCCGATAGAGCTCCGCATAGATCTTTTTATTATGCAATGAATTTAAAAAAAAGTGATATTGCAAAACCATTTGTCGGCGTTGTCTCAACATGGAATGAAGCTGCTCCATGTAACATTGCTTTAATGAGACAAGCTCAGTCTGCAAAAAAAGGTGTGTATGATAATAGTGGAACGCCTAGAGAATTTTGTACAATCACAGTTACAGACGGAATAGCAATGGGTCATGAAGGAATGAAGTCGTCGTTAATATCCAGAGAAATAATTGCCGATTCAACAGAGCTAACAGTCAGAGGACATTGTTACGATGCACTAGTTGGTTTGGCTGGATGCGATAAATCTTTACCAGGATTAATGATGGCTATGTGCAGATTAAATGTACCTAGCGTTTTTATTTATGGTGGATCTATATTGCCAGGAAAATTTAAAGGTAAAGATGTAACAGTAGTTGATGTTTTCGAGGCCGTTGGAAAGCATTCTAATAATCAAATGTCAGATGAAGATTTAGAGGAACTAGAAATTAATGCATGTCCAAGCGCTGGTGCATGTGGAGGGCAGTTTACAGCAAATACAATGGCATGTGTATCTGAAGCGATAGGTTTGGCGTTGCCATACTCATCAGGAACGCCTGCTCCTTATGAAGAAAGAGATAAATATGCTTACGCAAGTGGAATGGCAGTAATGTCTTTATTAAAAAAAAATATTAGACCAAGAGATATTGTTACACTCAAATCATTGCAGAACGCAGCAACTATTGTTGCCGCTACCGGTGGATCCACTAATGCTGCTCTTCATCTTCCGGCAATTGCAAATGAATGTGGAATAAAATTTGATCTTATGGATGTAGCAAAAATTTTTAAAAAAACTCCTTATTTAGCAGATTTAAAACCAGGTGGAAAATATGTTGCAAAAGATATGTTCGAAGCTGGCGGAGTTCCAATGTTACTTAAAACTTTATTGGACGGAGGTTATTTGCATGGAGATTGTTTGACTGTCACAGGAGAAACGATGAAGAAAAATTTACAGAATGTTAAATTTAACAACAATCAAGATGTAATGAGACCTTATAATAAACCACTTTCAAAAACAGGTGGTGTTGTTGGTCTTAAAGGAAACTTAGCACCCGAAGGTGCGATTGTTAAGGTGGCTGGAATGAAAACGCTAAAGTTTATTGGAAAAGCTTTATGCTTTAATAGCGAAGAAGAAGCTTTTAAAGCAGTTCAAAATCGAAAATATAAAGAGGGAGATGTTATAGTTATTAGATATGAAGGACCAAGAGGAGGTCCTGGAATGAGAGAAATGCTTTCTACTACCGCTGCTATTTATGGTCAGGGAATGGGAGAAAAAGTAGCGTTAATTACCGACGGAAGATTTTCAGGAGCAACCAGAGGCTTTTGCGTTGGGCATGTTGGGCCAGAAGCATTTAATGGAGGTCCAATAGCATTATTAAAAAATGGAGACACAATAATTATTGATGCTAATAAAGGAACTATAGACGTTAAAATTTCTAATACAGAATTACAAAAAAGAAAAAAATCTTGGAAAAATATTAAGCCTAATTTTACATCAGGAACTATTTGGAAATATGCTCAGTCCGTAGGATCTTCAAAAGATGGAGCAGTAACGCATCCGGGTGCTTTTAAAGAAAAAAGTTGTTACGCGGATATTTGAGGAATAATTGTTTCTAACAATTTTAAATATAATACTTCCAGTTATTTTTGTAGTTTTGATTGGTTATCTATGGAACAGATATAATAAAGATTTTAATCCAATTGCAGTAACAAAGCTTGTAGCAAATATAGGACTTCCTTGTTTAATTTATGATTCGTTAACAAGATCTAATTTAACTATAAATATTTACTTTAAAATTTTTCTTTCTGCTTTTTCAGTCTTGGCTATAGGTTTTTTATTTGGATATTTATTAATAAAAATTTTTAGACTTCCTTCTATAAAATTAACAACTCCGTTAATGCATCCAAATACTGGAAATATGGGAATACCATTATCATTATTGGCTTTTGGAAACGAAGGATTGGCGTTAGCAGCTGGTTTTGCTTCAATAGTTATGGTGAGTCACTTTACAGCAAACACAGCAATTTCATCAGGAAATTACTCATTAAAAAGAATAATTCTTAGCCCCGTTTTATTGTCATTAATATTTTCTCTTATTATTTTATTTTATAAAATAGAAATGCCAAATTTTTTCAATAGTATTACAAAAATTTTGTCAGGATTTGTTATACCATTAGTTTTGCTATCCCTTGGTATTTCACTTAGTAAGATTAATATTAAAAAATTAAAAATAGGTTTTATACTTGGTTCATTCAAACTTATTTCAGGACCATTTATTGGATTGTTAGTGGTATATTTGTTAAAACTTGATGGTAACGTTGCAAAAGTTGTAATATTGCAAGCATCAATGCCAGCCGCTATATTAACTTATTTAATTGCTGCTCAAAATAATTCTTATGATCAGGAAATTGGTACAGCGGTTTTTGTGTCTACCATTGGTTCTGCTTTTTCTATACCAATAATTTTATTCTTTTTATTATAATGAAAATTAAACCTATTATTTTATGTGGCGGTGAAGGTACTAGATTATGGCCAGAATCTAGAAAGAAATACCCAAAACAATTTATTAAAATTAACGGAAAAAGCCTATTAAAGCATGCAATAGATAGAGTTACAGGAGTAAATTTTGACCCGATTACAATTTGTTCAAATGATAATTTTTTAGACCAAATTAAAGAGCAAACAAAAAATATAAATTGTAAAATTTTCGTTGAACCGGATAAAAAAAATACAGCAGCAGCAATACTTGCAGCCTTAAATGATGATGATTTAACGTTTTATCAACCCGTACTAATCATTTCATCTGATCACGTAATTGAAAAAAAAATAGTATTTCAGAGACAAATAAAAAAACTTTCTAATTATTTAGATATGTATAAAATTTTTATTTTTGGAATCAAACCTGATTATCCAGAAACAGGCTATGGTTACTTATATTCAAAAAAAATTAATAAAAATTTCAATAAAGTTATTAAATTTATCGAGAAGCCAAATTTAAATAAAGCAAAAAAATTTATTAAAAATAATAATTATCTCTGGAATTCAGGCATATTTCTTTCTAATAAATCAGCATTATTAAATGAATTTTCTGTTTTGCAAACTAAATTGGCGCTGCAAGTTTGCGATTCTTATATAAACGCAATAACGACAGACAATATTGTAGCATTAGATAATAAATATTATTCAAAAATTAAATCTATTTCTTTTGATCATGCTATCTTAGAAAAATCTAAAAATGTCTACTCAGAAAAACTTTTAAGTGATTGGAAAGATGTAGGTAGTTGGCTGCAAAAATGGGAGATTGAAAAAAAAGATAAAGATAATAATTATATAAAAGGAAATATATTTAAGAGTAATGTTAAAAATTCCTACATTTCTTCTAATAGAACTATTGTAGCAAGTAATTTAAAAAATATTCTTGCAGTTGATAACAATGATGTTCTTTATCTTTCCGATCTTAAAAATAATAATCTAAAAAATATTTATCCTATAATTGCTAAAAAATTTCCAAAAATTATAGATCAACATACAACCACCCAAAGACCCTGGGGAAAATTTACAAACATATTTGTCAGTAAAGATTTTCAAGTAAAAGAACTAGTTGTTAATCCTGGAGCAATTCTTAGTCTTCAGAAACATAAATACAGGTCTGAAAATTGGGTTGTAGTTCAGGGCAAAGCCAATGTTGTACTAAATAATAAAAATATAGTTTTAAATAAGTCAGATTCTATTTTTATTCCTCAAGGAGCAGTTCATAGAATTGAAAATAGACAAAAAAGTATTTTAAAAATTATAGAAGTTCAAACAGGTAGCTATTTAGGTGAGGATGATATTATTCGCATCAAAGATATTTACGGAAGAGCTTAAGCCAATGTTAATTTTATAGGAGCGTGATCAGAAGGTCTTTCTAGTGCTCTTAAATATTTATCGATAGTGACGTCCTTTATTAAATGACTAATATTTTTTGATAATAAAAAATGATCAATTCTTAATCCTTTGTTTTTTTCAAAAGAACCGTATTGATAATCCCAGAATGTATAATTGTTTGGTTCTTTATTAACTAACCTAAAAGCATCCTCATAACCTTCGTTTAATATTTTTCTATAAAATTTTCTTATTTCAATTCTATATAGAGCATCATTTTCCCAGTCTTCTGGATTATGAACATCAGCTTCATTTGGAATAATATTAAAATCTCCACCAATTATTATCTTGTTTTTTAATTTATTTTGATTGAATAAAAATTTCTCAAGGGATTTCAGCCATTTAATTTTGTATTGATATTTATCAGTGTCTACAGGATTTCCATTTGGAACATAGACACAAATAATTTTTATTAATTCATTTTTGTAATTTATATCAACAGAAATAGATCTTGATTGTTCTTGTTCATCTTTAATAATATTAAAATTTATATTATTTATTTTCTTATTATAAATAATAGCAACTCCATTGTATGATTTTTGACCATGCACTTCGCTATCATAACCAATCTCTTTTAATTCTGAGTATGGAAAATTTTTATTTTCTGTTTTAATTTCTTGAAGAAGCAAAAAGCCTGGTTTGTTTTTTTTAAGATATTCAAGAATGTGATTTAGTCTTACTCTTACAGAATTAACATTCCAGCTACTTATTATCATTAAACAGAGAAAGAGCTTCCGCATCCACATGATGATGTGGCTTTAGGATTTATAATTTTAAAAGTATTTTCAATTAATTTTTCAGAAAAATCTAGCATAGATCCTTCGATAAAAGCAAAAGATGATTTATCTATTAAAACATTTTCAAGAATTATATCGTCTTCATTTTTTTTATTATCTGTTGAGAAGTGATATTTGTAACCAGAGCAACCTCCGCCTTTGACTTCAATTCTAAAAAACTTATTAATATTTTCTTTTTCTAAAAGATTTTCTATCTTTTTTTTAGCTTTATCTGTAATGGTAAAATTATTAGTCATTCAATTATATGTTTATTATTAATATATGTCTGGGGTTGATAATTACAATAAGTTATTAGTTAAATTTTCTTCTAATAATTCCAATTATTTAGGAAGACAATTTGGAGACAAAAAAAACTTATATAGATCGTTTTATCAAAGAGACAGGGATAGAATTATACACTCAACTTCATTTAGAAGATTAAAATATAAAACACAAGTTTTCGTATACGATGAAGGAGATCATTACAGAACAAGACTGACTCATTCTTTAGAAGTGTCGCAAATATCAAGATCAATTTCTAGATATTTAAAATTAAACGAAGATTTATCTGAAGCCATAAGTTTAGCTCATGATCTGGGACATCCACCATTTGGTCATGCAGGAGAAAAAATTTTAGATTATTGCATTAGAGATCATGGTGGTTTTAATCATAATATTCATTCGATACGTTTGGTTACAGAATTAGAAAAAGCGTATCAAAATTTTGATGGTTTGAATTTATCCATAAATACAATTGACGGGATAGTTAAGCATAATGGTCCTAATTATTTAGTAAAAGAAAATTTAGATCTTTTGCCAAATTTAAATAAAATTAAAAAAATAAATTTTTACAAGCAGTCTTCTTTAGAATCTCAGATTAGTGCTTTATCTGATGATATTGCTTATAATAATCATGATATTGATGACGGTATTAGAGCAGGTTTGTTTACTATGAATGACATTAAAGATTTACCTATTGTAGGAGAGGTTATTAAAAAAAAAAATAAACAATTTAAAAATGAAAAATTACTAAGAAACGAAATTATAAGATCAATAATTAATTTTATGGTTACAGATTTAATTTTATATACGAAAAAAAAAATTAAGAATTTAAAAATTAATACAATCGAAGATGTATATAAATCAAGTGATTTTATAGTTAGTTTTTCGCCTAAACTTATTAGTGCAAATAATCAAATTCGTGAATTTTTAAGAGTAAATATGTATGAAAATAAATCCGTTAAAGAAATGACAAACAAAGCAGAAATAATAATAAAAAATTTATACATGTATTTAATTAAAAATAATAAAAGATTTATACCTCAGGATGTTAAAAAAAAATGGGGTCTTGAAAGATCAGTCTCAGATTTCATTGCTGGCATGACAGATAAATTTGCTATTGATTTATACAACAAAATAAAATGAATATTTTTATTAATTACAAAAAAAAATTAAATGATTTTTTTATAACTTTGGAGAAAAATAATATTATTAAATTACCAAAAAAATTTGATAATTTTTCAGTAGAAATACCAAAAATAAAAACACATGGTGATTTAAGCACAAATGCACCTATGATTTTTGCAAAAGAAAACAGTCTAAATCCTGTTGAACTTGCAACTATTATACAAAAAGAATTAGAGGGTAAATTTAATGAGATTATAAAAATTGAAGTAGCTAAACCTGGATTCTTAAATTTTTTTTTTAATAAAACTTTTTGGCTTGATTTTTTATTATCTACAGATGTTAACTTTGGAAAAAATGAAAATTATGAACCTAAAAAAATTTTAATCGAATACGTCTCTGCAAATCCAACTGGTCCTTTACATGTGGGACACTGTAGAGGCGCTGTATTTGGTGATATTTTAGCAAACCTATTGAGTTTTGTAGGAAATAAAGTTGTCAAAGAATATTACATTAACGATTATGGAAATCAAATTAATCAATTTGTTAAATCAGTTTATTTTAGAATATTAGAAATAAAAGATAATACTTTATTTCCCGATGATCAAGATCTCTACCCCGGAGAATATGTTATTGATATAGCAAAAAATATTTTAAAAAAAAATAAATTTTCTAATTTTGGTAATTATGATTTAATTTTAAACGATCTTAAGAATTTATGCATAGAAGAAGCGATGAATTTAATAAAGAATGATTTAAAAAAACTTGGCATTGTTCATGATAATTTTGTTTCTGAAAATTATATAGTTAATCAAAATTTAGTAGAAAAAGCCTTAGATATCCTAAAGAAAAAAAATTATGTATATGAAGGAATTTTAGAAAAACCCAAAGGTAATGAAGTTGATGATTGGGAGCCTAGAAAGCAAATCTTATTTCAGTCTACTAAATTTGGAGATGATACAGACAGAGCATTAAAAAAATCTGATGGCAGTTGGACTTATTTTGCAAATGATGTTGCTTATCACCTTAATAAAATAGAAAGAAAGTTTGATTTACTTATAAACGTACTCGGCGCCGATCATGCTGGTTATTTAAAAAGGCAAGCTTCATGCGTTTCAGCATTATCAGAAAATAAACAACAAATTATTTCTAAAGTTTGCCAGTTAGTAAAATTATTTAAATCTGGGAATCAGTTAAAGATGTCTAAGAGAGCAGGGGATTTTATAACAGCAAGCGATCTTATAAATGAAGTGGGAAAAGATTCCGTAAGATTCATGATGATATACAGAAGTAATGACTCTCAGTTGGATTTCGATTTTGATTTAGTTACTGATCATTCCAAAGAAAATCCAGTATTTTATGTTCAATATGCGCACGCTAGAATTTGTTCTTTATTTAGAAAAAATAAATATGAAACTAGTAATGAAACAAAATTAAATTTAGATTTTCTTAATCAGGAAATTGAAATTGATATAATTAAAAAGATAGCTGAATGGCCTAAATGTCTGGAGTTATCTGCATATCATTTAGAACCTCACAGAGTACCATTTTATTTATATGAATTAGCAAGTTTATTTCATACGTATTGGAACTCTGGAAATGAGAACGATAATTTAAAAATTTTAAATGATACTCAACCAGAACTTCAATCTGCAAGATTATTTTTAATTAAAAAAATGCAATTTGTTTTAAAAAGTGGATTAGATATCCTAAACGTAACTGCTCCGGTTGAGATGTGATTAACTTAATAAAAAAAAATTTGTTAAATATAATATCTTTTTTTCTTGTTATTTTTTTTTTAATTCTTTGTTTATTTTATTATAATTCCAATACATTCATTAAAAATATAGAAAAAAAAAGAGAAAGTTATTTAATTTACTTAAATTCATATGTTGAAAAATTAGATAAAATTAGTTCATCTTCAGATTTTAAAAAAAGAATAGATAATGATGAGTTTTTTAAAAAGATTTACAAACAAAAACAATATTGGGAGTTAATAAAATAAAATTTTGAAAACGCACGCAATTATATTTGGAATAAAAAGTTTTAAATTAAATTTAAATGAAATTAATTTTTTTAAAGAATACAAACCGTGGGGAATAATATTATTTTCTAGAAATATTAATAATTTAGAACAAGTTAGAAATTTAACTTTAAGCATAAGAGATATATTTAAAGATAAGAATTTTCCAATATTAATTGATCAAGAAGGAGGAAAAGTTAATCGTTTTAGAAAAATTATTAATCTTGATAAATATTACGCTAAGCATTTTGGCGATATCTATAGAAATAATAATATATTTTATTCGGAATTTGATAAATTTCTTAAAATAAACATTTCTATTTTAAAATATTGCGGCATTAATATAAATACGGTTCCGGTTCTTGATTTATTTAATCCAGATAAAAAAAGTGTTATTGGAAATAGAGCTTTTTCTAAAAAATATAATGTAGTTATAAAATTATCTAAATATTTAATAAATTTTTATAAAAATTTAGGGCTGGAAACAGTTACAAAGCATATTCCTGGCCATGGCTGCACTAATATAGATTCTCATTATCATTTGCCTAAAGTGAATTTTTCTTTGGACTATTTAAAAAAGAATGATTTTAAAACATTTAAAGAAGTTAATAGTTATTTAGCAATGACAGCCCATATTTTGTATGAAAAATTAGACCCAAATAAATGTGCTACGCAATCAAAAAAAATAATTCACGGTATAATTAGAAAATATATAAAATTTAGAGGAATATTGATGTCTGATGATATTTGTATGAAAGCTTTATCAGGTGGAATTGTTAAAAATGCTAAATTGAGCTTAGACGCAGGTTGTAACTTATTATTGCATTGCAGTGGAAATATAGATGAAATGAAGAAACTGTCGTTGGTCGTTCCAGAAATCGATAATTTTACCTACAGAATAACACAAAAAATTAAGGCAAATTTTAATAAATTTAACTAAAGAATCAGTTAAATAAATTAAATGGATACCATTGTTGAATTAAAACCTCTTTCAGTCGAAAAGGCAGATCAGACGGAAGATAAATTTAATCTGAATATAGATAATTACGAAGGACCTTTAGAGCTTCTTTTAGATTTAGCTAAATCTCAAAAAGTTGATCTCATGAAAATTTCTATTGTTCAGTTAGCTGATGAATATTTAAAATTTATAAATAATATTAAAAAAAATTTAGAATTAGCAGCTGATTTTTTGGTCATGGCAACATGGCTAGCTTATTTAAAATCTAGATTATTATTGCCAGATGATTTTGAGGATGATTTTTCAGCTATCCAAATGGCTGAAAAACTAAAATTACAATTAAGAAAATTAGAGGCAATTAGATTTCTTTCTGACAAACTTGTCTCGCAGAAGCAATTAGGAAGAGATATTTTTACAAAAGGTATTCGTGAAGGTATTAAAAAAATTTCTACTTCTAAGTATGCTGTTTCTCTTTATGAACTTATTAAGTCTTATGCTGAAATAAAAAGAAAACAAAATTTTTCTATTATGAATATTTCAAAATTACCAGTTTATACAATGGAAGAGGCTATAAAAAAAATTACAAGTTTACTTAAAGAACTAACTGACTGGAGAGATATTAAGGATGTAGTACCAGGATCATTTTCTAGTTCAAAAAGCTTAAAAAAATCAGGATTAGCAGGAACATTTGCTGGCAGCTTAGAATTAGTTAGAGAAGGAAAGTTATCAATTATGCAAAAAAAAATTTTTGATAAAATATTAATAAAAGCTAGATAATAATGTTGAATAAAAATAAAGATGCAAAAAGATTGGTGGAGGCTATTCTATTTGCAGCTGACGAACCTTTAGATATTGAAACAATAAAATCTAAAATTGAACTGAATGTTGATGTTTTAAAAATTTTAAAAGAATTACAATCCGAATTTATTGAAAGAGGCATAAATCTTTATGAAATTTCTAATAAATGGTCTTTTAGAACTGCCGAGAATTTGTCTAAAAAAATTGCAAGTGAAGTTGTTCAGCAAAGAAAGTTATCAAAAGCCACAATAGAAACTTTAGCTATCATTGCATATCATCAACCAGTGACACGTTCTGAAATTGAAGAGATTAGAGGAGTTTCATTTAGCACAGGAACTTTAGAAATATTATTTGAGCTTGGATGGGTAAAACCGCAAGGCAGAAAAGAAATACCCGGTAAGCCTTTATTGTATGTTACAACTGATGTTTTTTTGAGTCATTTTAATTTAAAATCATTATCAGACTTACCTAACTCAGAAGAGTTAGCTTCTGCCGGTTTAATAGATAGTCGTTTGGATAGATCAATTTTTGGAACCAATAAGTTTGCAAAGGATGATTTGGATAAACAATCCAAAGAAGACATTTTTACTAATATAGATGACATGCTTTCGGGAACTTTAAATCAAAAAGATAATTAATTATTTGTAAAAAAATATTATTTAATATATAAAATTGTCTATGGGTTTAAGTTTTTGGCATATAATCATTGTTGTAATAGTAGTTGTCCTATTATTTGGTAGAGGAAAAATATCTGATTTGATGGGCGACGTAGCAAAAGGAATTAAAAGTTTTAAAAAGGGTATGTCTGATGATCAGCCTACAGACAATAAAGACCCGAAAGACAAAGATCAAAATTCAAAGTCAAATCACTAAAATAATTTATGCCACAAATTGGGTGGTCAGAAATTTTAGTTATAATTCTAGTAGCAATTATAGTTATTGGACCAAAAGATCTTCCAATTGTTCTTAGAAAATTTATTCAAATAAAAAATGGAATAAAAAATTACGTTAATTCATTTCAAAAAGGAATTGATGATATTGTTCAGGAACAAGAAAAAGATATAAAAAAAATAATAGATATTAATCCTGACGATGAAAATAAAAAGAAATCAGAAAAATCTTAATTTTTTATTTTTATGAGTGACAATAATGAACAAAATCAATCAAGCATAACTGAGCATCTTTTAGAATTAAGATCTCGAATAATAAAAAGTCTTATTTTTTTTGCATTAGCATTTATAATTTCTTATATGAATGCTGATAAAATATATGATTTTTTATTACAACCCTACGTTAAGGCTTTAGGAGAGGGTCAAGTAGGAACTAAAAGATTAATTTTTACGGCGCTACAAGAAACTTTTATTACTTACTTAAAATTATCATTTTTTTCCGCTCTTTTTTTTTCTTTTCCTGTTTTTTTAATTCAAATATGGAAATTTATAGCACCTGGATTATATCATAATGAAAAAAAAGCGATTTTACCTTTTATTATTGCAACGCCTGTTCTTTTTATAACTGGAGCTTTATTGGCGTATTATTTTATAATGCCTTTAGCTATTAAATTTTTTTTATCATTCGAAACCTTAAGTACCCAGACAAGCATGCCAATACAATTAGAAGCTAGAGTAAGCGAATACCTTTCTTTGATAATGGTTTTTATGATTGCTTTTGGACTTAGTTTTGAATTACCAGTGTTATTAATTTTATTAGCAACTATTGGTTTTATTGATTCCAAATATTTATCCGAAAGAAGGAGATATATTATTGTTATTATATTTATTGTTGCGGCAATAATTACACCTCCAGACCCAATTAGTCAGATAGGATTAGCTATCCCATTAATGATTTTATATGAGATATCTATTTTAATTATTAAATACATAGAAAAAAGCAAGAATGATAAATCTTAAAAATTTAAGAGAAAACCCATCTCTTTATAAAAAAAAATATAAAGAAAGATTTATAAAAAATTCAGATCAATTAGTTGATGAAATTACCTCTTTAGATTCATCAATAAGACAAATTTTAGAAAAACAACAAAAATTACAAGAAGAGAGAAACAAAATATCCAAAGAATTATCTATTTCTAAAGATAAAAAAAGTGAGCAATTTTTATCCTTATCTAAAAAAGTGTTAAATATTAAAAATGATATTGAAAGCTATGAAAAAAATCTTTCTGAACAGAAACAGAAGATAAATAATATTCTTCATAATTTACCAAATATTCATTTAGATGACGTTCCTGTAGGTCAAGATAGCAAAAGTAATAAAGAAATAAAAAAATCTGGGATCATTAAAAATTTTAATTTTAAAATTAAATCTCATGATGAGATTGGCATAGAGAGAGATTTAATTGACTTTGATACAGCAACTAAGATCTCGGGCGCTAGATATGTAATAACAAAAGGTAATATCGCTAAATTAGAAAGAGCTTTGATTAATTTTATGATTGATACTCATGTTCAAGAATTTGAATATTTAGAAATGAATGTTCCAATCATTGTTAATGAACAATCTATGTTTGGAACTGGTCAATTGCCTAAATTTTCTAAAGAACAATTCTCATTAAATACTGGAGCATGGTTAATACCTACGGCTGAAGTTTCTCTTACAAATATTGTTAGAGATAAGATATTAAATTATGAAGATTTGCCCCTTAGATACGTTGCAGCAACACCATGTTTTAGAGCAGAAGCTGGAGCTGCCGGTAAAGATACAAAAGGAATGATGAGGCAACATCAGTTTTATAAAGTTGAATTGGTAAGTGTTGTAAAACCAGAAGATAAGAATAATGAACTTGAAAGACTTACTGATTGTGCAGAAACTATACTAAAAAAATTAGAGATACCTTATAGAGTTATTCTACTTTCATCTGGAGACATGGGATTTAGTGCAGAAAAAACTTATGATCTTGAAGCATGGATACCATCTCAAAATAATTATAGAGAAATATCTAGTTGTTCTTCTTGCGGTCAATTTCAGGCAAATAGAATGATGGCACGTTTTAAAGATTTGGAAAAAAAAATTGACTATGTTGCAACACTAAATGGTTCTGGTCTTGCTATTGGAAGAACTTTAATTGCTATAATTGAAAATAATCAAAATGAGGATGGTTCAATTAATATTCCTGCCGTTTTGCATAATTATATGGGTGGGATAAAAAAGATTTAATTTATATATCAAATAAAAAAAGTTAATAAAATTATTGTATTTAAACATCATCTAGTATAATCAAACTCATTATGTCTGCATCTGGTTTCGCACAATTTATCCCCTTAATATTAATATTTGTAATTTTTTATTTCTTATTAATTAGACCTCAGCAAAAACGAGTTGCCGAGCATAAGTTAATGATTTCAAAATTAACTAGAGGAGACACAGTTGTTACGGCTGGTGGAATTATAGGAAAAATTTCAAGAATTATAGATGAAGAAAAAGCCGAATTAGAGATTGCTGACAATACTAATGTTAAAATTATAAGATCAACTATCGCACAAGTTCTATCTAAATCAGAAACTAATTAAATTAGTAGTGTTAAATTTCTCCAGATTAAAAATTGGATTTATACTTTCTTCAATTGTAATTTTTTTTTACATTTTTTTAGGAAATTTTAATTTTGCAAATAAAACTAATTTATTTTTAGATAAAAAAGTAAACTTAGGCTTAGATCTTCAAGGGGGTTCTTATTTACTATTAGAAATTGATATTAATCCTTTAATCAATAAAAAATTAGAAGAGAAAGCGATAGATTTAAAAAAAATTTTTAACGAAAAAAAATTAGATTTTAAAAATTTAAGTATTTTAAATAATAAAATTACTTTTGATCTTAAAAATTCAGTTCAAAAAGATACTGCTATTAATGCAATTAATGAAACAAATAATAAAGAAAACTTTTTTTCTAAAATTAAAAAAAATACAGAAAATACTAATAAAGATTTTTTTTATAGGATTGAAAAAAATATATTTATTTTACAATTTACTGAGGAATACATTAAGCATCTTAAAAAAGATGCAATTAATCAATCCGTAGAAA
>Ga0222712_10002179_pt1 | contig 22857 bp, 20 predicted proteins | sample C33_657DmetaG_FD_165043 | JGI IMG/M metagenome (GOLD analysis project Ga0222712, IMG submission 165043) | Estuarine water microbial communities from San Francisco Bay, California, United States - C33_657D | ecosystem: Environmental > Aquatic > Marine > Unclassified | place: USA: California... | reverse complement strand
ACCACCTCCACCAACCGCATCAGCCCCTCCACCACCATCAAGTAGTAGTTCTACCCCACCACCGACTTCCTCATCAGGAAGCAGTAGTTCTGGAGGTTCTGGGAGCAGTTCTGGTAGTGGTTCATCTTCATCTACGGAAACAAAGACTGAAACCAAAACGGAGACTAAAACTGAAACCAAATCTGAATCAAAATCGGAGAGTAAATCGGAAAGTAAGACTGAAGAAAAGAAAGAAGAAACAAAATCGGAAAGCAAAGAAGAAAAGAAAGAGGAATCAAAGTCAGAGGAGAAAAAAGAGGAGAAGAAGGAAGAATCTAAAGAAGAAAAGAAAGAGGAGAAGAAGGAAGAAAAGAAAAAAGAAGAAAAAAAGAAAGTAGCAGCTAATCCAATGATGTTAGCATCTGATTTGGCTGGTACGGAAGATGCGGAAGGTAGATATGCAGTAATGATGAGTGTTGGTGTTTCTAAATCTTCAATGATGGGAGATAAATCATATTCAGCTACCGCACTTATATGGAGTACCTTAAATCAATTCGCATTAAGTGGTGGTATTACAAAGATGAATTTTGAGAACGGACAATTAAACGCAATACATTCATACGGAACTACATTTGCATATCTTAAAGGAACTATAATGAACCTTAACGGATATACTTGGATTAAACCACATCCTAAATACGGAACATTTGGATACAATGTAGGTGTGATTACTTTAATGATGCAAAACGCAGTTACTGGTGGATATGATGTTAGTTTAAGTTCATCATTGGTAGGATTTTGGATGAAACCATTTCCTTATAGTAGAAAAGTAACTCTAACTCCGCAAGTATTCGTAATGCAATCCCCATTAGCTTGGAATACTGTGACTGGTGGAAGTACTGTAAGTAGAACACCGGGAGCAATGGTAGGATTGGGATATGATTACAAATTAAGCAAAAGATTCGGATTTTCAGCATCTTATAAAGCAGCAATGTCCTTTGGGGATAGTTTTTCTTTATTAAATAATATCCAAATCGGGTCAAAAATGATATTTTAGAATAAATCAATATTTATACACATAAAACAATTAAATGGCAGATATTAAATTAAAATCTTTATTAAACGAATTCATATTTGCTGCAGTATTGGGTGGGACTCATCGTAGAGAAACCCCAGCTGCAAGAGCAAAAAGACTTGAATTGGTAAAAAAGAATAAAGAATTAAGAGATAAATTTGAAAAATTAAAAGTAAAAAATTCTGAAACTGGAAATGAAATATCTGTAAAAACAGCTATGGGATATCCAATCACACATCCTGCTAGAAAAGCGGCAATGGTATTGGCTACTCAAAATGGACTTAAAGGATATGAGAATGATATGGATAAATTTTACAAAGATAGAAAGAAAGAATATGATAAATTAAAAGCGGACTATCAAAAAAAGTAAAGATGAAAAAGGATTAAAAGGATTGTTAAATAAAATAAACATTTTTAATAAACATGAAAATCCTGATGATGATAATTATTGGAATGGTATGCAAAAGCAATTTAAGTATTTGAGTAACGATGATAATCACGAAATAAATTAAAAAAAATACATTATGAAAAATTTGTTGAACTTTAAGAATATAGTAATCGCAGTATTGATTATATTCGTTTTATTGGAGTGGTTTAACCCAGGTGGAGTTATGCCAGGTAAGAAAGTATTCATAGCTGGTAAAGCATATGAAGTAATTAAGCACGAAATCGATACGGTTGATATCGTAAAGACTAAAGTAGTAACTAAAAAGGGTGAAGATATCTACCATGAAACAATTGTGGAGAAAGAAGTAATCATTCCAGCTGTTATTGATACTATGGCTCTATTAAAAGATTACTATTCAAAGGTATTATATAAGGATGTGCTAGTATTGCCTGATTCATTAGGAACTGTGGCTGTAACTGATACTATTTCACAAAACAAAATCTTAGGTAGAACTTTTAATGCAAACGTTAAACAAAGAACTATCAAAGAAACTACAATCGTAAAGGAATTACCTAAGACTAAAGTATTCTATGGTTTAGAAGGTGGATTTAATAAAGCAGATTTTGTAAGTTCAGTAGGAGCTGGTGTTCTAATCAATACTAAGAAAGATAAGATATACCAATTAGGATTAGGTGTTAATAATCAAACAACTGATGGTACAAATGGTGGATTTACTCCATATGTTAGAGGTGGTGTTTATTGGAAAATTAAATTAAAAAAATAAATGATAAAATTATCGCAACTAAACGAAGCATCGGAAGTACAATTAAAAGATTTACAGCCAACTCAACAAAAGCAAGTAATGGCTTTTGAAAAATTAATTGGTGGTAAAGTAGATTCTATATTTGATGGAATACATGGGTTCATTGTAGATATAAAAGTAAGTGGTGGGCATGGTAATTATAGATTCGAAGCTGATGATTTGAAAAAATTATTATCTTTAAAAGTTCGTTGGATTGAAGCTGATGGTGATTACATTTCAATAGCATTTTAATATGATAAGTTTAAAAGAAGCATTTATAAAAGGACAAACTTACGGAGGAACTGCTTGTAAGGGTGGTTGCTTTATGGGTAAAGAAGGTTTAAAGAAGATAATTAAAATATCTAAAGAATTACCTAATAATGTTTTCATATTTAGAGATGATAACTACTCTGGATTACAACCACACTTTATTAAGAATGGTGTAGTTGCTAAAGCAAATACAATTGGTAACCCATCTTATGATTTGGAAAGACATAAAGTAAGAAATTTAAATATAGGTAAAGATGTAATTCTTTCTGTTAGATTATTTGAAGGAGTTAATGAATCCATAACCGAAGCAAAATCTGAGTATATGGTTTATCATAAAACATATACAACAGCTATCAATACTGCTAAAGAATATGCAGAAAAGAAAGGATATGAAGTTGATGATGAAGATGCATTTAGAAAAATTGGCATGGGCCCTAGAAAACCATCGGACGGTAAAACAAATAGATTCTCTGTTGAATTAACTAAAAATGGTAAACCTCAAAAGAAAATGTTACATATCCAAGTTTATGGTATGGGAACTTATAAGAGAAATTCAGATGGTTCTAAAACAAGAAGTTTACATGGTGGGCAAAACGAATATGAACTTAATTGCTATATCAACTAAATGAAACTTTCAGAGTGCATCATTGTATCTAAGGAAATTAAAGATAAATTTATCCTAGCTAAAAATAGAGATAGAGCTTATAACCCATCTTTAGAAATTGTACACACTATCATCGATGGTGTAGAAGTTGCATATCTGCATGATTTAATAACTGATTGGAGTGAAGGATTAAATGAGAACGGAATTGGTGTAGTAAACTCTGCACTATTAGTTGGACATGATGAAGCGGAACATAAGATTGTAAAGAAAGGTGGAAAGCCAGGACCTGATGGAGATAAGATGAGAAACATCATCAAACAACCTACCCTAATGGATGCGGTACGAGCTGCACTATCATATAAGGGTAAGAGTGGATTATCTTTGAAAGGTCATACATTTGTATCATCACCAAAACACATGGTTAGTATCGAAACTACATCAAAGCATAAGCCTGATGTTAAACTTCAAAACTCCGAATCGCCTGTTGTTCGTACAAACCACGGACACATGTTCACCGATGCTGGATACACAAATGGTGAGAAATATCTAAGTTCAAAAATGAGAAAGATATCAGCTGAGAAGTCAGTTGATAAAGTGGAAGATTGGAAACAAATAGCACAAGCTATGAGAAAGGAATACTTCCCAACAAAACCTCAATTGAATATGAAAAGAGACACTGAAGAAATGTCTACTTCTTCGCAAACGGTAATGAATTTGACAGACCGTATATTACAAATAACATACTTTAAGAATAAAGTAAACGAATTCAAAGGTATTAATAGACAACTACCTGAAGGATACCAACCTAAAATTACTATTGAAGTAATCCCAGTTTAATTTCAACATTTTAATAGAACCATATTTATATACATACAAAATGTAAATATATTAATATGTCAAACGATTTCGAATTATTTCCAGGTAAATCCCTAAATGGGTTATTTCAGGATATATACAACAACCAAGTACATAAGAAAGCAAGAATCAGCGATTTAATCAATGATTTAAAAAATATGGTTAGAAGTCCAAGCGATATGGGAAACCTAGGACCATTGATTAATTCATTAATAGATAGTTCGATTAAGAACGATGACCACTTGGTTAAATTAGCAGCTATTGCAACTAAGATTGTGGCCGCTGATAAAAAGACCGAAGGACAAGAAGGATTCTTATCACCATTTGAGAAAGAGCAATTACTTAGAGATTTAGAAAACACTAAAGAAGAAGTTGAAAGAGTGGATGATTTGGAATTTGAAATGGAGGAGTTAAAAAAGAAAATGAAATAATATGGATAGGCTAAGTAGGATATCGGCTAATAATAATGTAGATGTACAAAAGCAAGATTTAACTAAAAAAGTAGGTTTTGTTGCTCATATAATACTTGATGAAAACGATTCTCTTGCTAAAGCAGATAAATTAGGTTCTCAATCAATAGGGCAAATACGATATAGACAAAGTAGTGATTTATCAATCCCAGCTCAACAATTACCAAAAGCAAATCCATTTGATAAAAATTTTAAAAGTTTACCAATTTTAAATGAACAAGTTGAAATTTATGAAGGTGAGCAAGGTAATTTTTATTATAGAAGAATAGGTTTGGATGATAATCCCACAGAAACAGCATTTATAAATTCAAATGCAAAAAACTTTTCTCCTGAAAAGGATGAAAAACAAACTGTAAATAATTATCAATCTACCTCACAAACTAAAATTGTAGGTACTAATCAAGATGAATCAAAAGATGGGGGTTCTTTTGGAACGTATTACCAACCTCAAACAGGCGTACACAAATTAAAGTTGTATGAAGGTGATACCTTAATAGAAAGTAGATTTGGACAATCAATAAGATTCTCAGCTTATAATAATTCAAATGGAGAGCAAGATGAAACTGGTAATAGAAAACCAGCGTTTGCTCCAACATTAATAATAAGAAATAGAGAATCTTCGGAAAATAATAAAAAAGAAAGAGGAGTTGGTATAGAGGAAGATGTAAATCGTGATGGTAGTATTATAGCTATGACATCTGGGCAACATCAATCTGGATTCATTCCTGGTACTGTTGATGATAAAGGAAAATCTGATTTCAAAACACAGCCTGATTCATTTGGTGATTTACCAAAATTAATAGGAGACCAGATGTTATTGAGTTCTGGTAGAATAATTCTTTCATCAAAGAATGCAGAAACATTAATATATTCTAAAAAGAATTTTGGAATAGTATCCGATGGCGCAGTTTCTATTGATACTAAATTAGGAATGGATATTAGTGTTGGTGATGATATTAATATTGTAACTGCTGATAGAGATGTTAATATAGTAAGTGGTAAGGGTTCTATATTTTTGGGAAGTGAAGACTTAGAAGCAATGGTTAAAGGTAAAAAATTGGTAGAATTATTAAATGAATTACTTCAGGCAATATTAGACCAGCAATACCTTACACCATCAGGACCAACTGCAATAGGTCCTGTTAATAGAGCAACATTTGCATCAATACAATCTAAATTAGATAATATATTGAGTAAATTAAACCAAACAGCATAATATGTCTTGGCAAATATTCAAAGATAACATTTTAAGATATGCAAATAATCCAGATGCAATTCAGGATATAGATACTATTGCAAAGGTTTATGCAATTGAATATGATGCAGCGGTTAAAAGGGGTGGTGATACTTTAAATAAAATAGCTGTAAAGAAAGGTAATGTTGATGCTATGACTCAATTATTTAAAGCAGCTTTACAAAAAGGATTATCATCTACGGCGGATTATGATTTAGTTGGTGAAATGGGCAAAGGAGTTTTGGCATATTGGGGTGGGGCAATTTTAAATGAATTTCCAATACCAACAATACCAGCACCGGGCTCAACTATAAATGTTTCAATAACTTCTAATTTAGTAAATAATGTGGGAACTTGGCAACCACCACTTTCACTTGGAGTTTCACTTGCAATTGAATCTTCTCAAATAATGTCACAAGAAGAAATTGCCGGAGCTAAAGAAGATTTAGAATCAGCAAAACAAGAGAAACAATTTTTGCAAGAAGAAATACAATCCAATCCATCGGAAGAAACTGAATTTAAATTACAGGCTGTTGAAGAACAAATACAATTTCAAGAAACTAGATTGGAAACAGGTGAAAATTTTTCCGCACCATATGAGGTAGAAGAAGAAACTTTAATAGAAGAACCAAATGAAGAACTAAATAAAGAAGAATTATTAAATATAGGTTTAAAAATAGTAAAATTTGCTAAAAAAGATATAGGTACACTTGAAAGTCCATTACCACCAAATAAACCTGAGAATTCTGGAACTAGAGTTTTACAAATGCTAGGAAATACAGGAATAAATGGACCAGCGTTTTGGTGTGCTGCCGCAGTTACCACATGGTATAAATCGGCGGGAGCAAGATACCCAAAATCTGGTAGCGCATCTTGTGATGTTTGGATGAGTTGGGCAAAGAAAAATAATTTATTTAGTACAACTCCAGTAGTAGGAGCGGCTATTTTATATGGTTCATCATCGGATGCACATCATATTGGTATTGTTGAAAAAATTGAAAATGGTATTATCACAACAATTGAAGGAAATACTTCTGGGGGTGGGTTTAACAGAAATGGAGTTGGCGTATTTAGAAAAACACCAAACAAAAAAGGAATAGTTGGATATGTACTACCAAGCGAATAATATAATATGTCAATAATATCTCCAAATAATAATACAAGCTTAATAATAGATGATTTTATTAATTATGCAACATCACATTTAGCAACAATCGGTGGAGTAATTAATACTGTATCACTATATCCACCTCTGCAAACCCCTGGACCTGGTGTTATTATATGGACAGGATATACTGTAACGCCTGCACAAGCTGGCGGTGTTGTTGTAGAGCAGGTTGATACAACGGAAATAGAATTTACTGAAGCCCAACAATTGGCATCCGATTCAGCTACATTAGAAGGTTCTGATATAAACGAAGCTTCTGCTGCAGGATTTGAAGTACCACAAAGTACAGAATCACCAACATTTGAACAAATAGAGTTTGTAGAAAATGAATTTATATCTGAAGCAGAGAGTGAACCAGACCCACCATTATCAGAAGAAGATAAACCAAAGAATGATATAGAACCTATACCAAATTATAAAACCAAAGTTAAAGTACCAAATGAATTGGTTAGAGCAATGAGAAAATATGGTATTGGAACTAATAATTTAGAAAGAGCACATTTTATAGCACAATGTGATCATGAATCTGGTGGATTTATTTATAAAGAAGAATTAGCATCTGGGGCAGCTTATGAAGGTAGGTCTGATTTGGGAAATGTACAAAGTGGTGATGGAAAACGTTATAAAGGTCGAGGATATATCCAATTAACAGGTAGAGCAAATTATAGAAAGTATGGACCTGTTGCTGGAGCTGATTTTGAAGGAAATCCATCCATAGTAGCAACTCAATACTTTGCAGATACCGCATGTATGTTTTGGAAAAGTAATAAATTAGCAAAAAGATGTACGGATTCTACCACAACAACTATTAAAGTAGTTACTAAAAAAATAAATGGTGGATATAACGGATTGGATGACAGAATACGAAAATTCACAAAATATTGGACAGAATTACAAAGAGACCCTACTCTTTGGACTTAATTCTTAAAATACTTAATTCAAATATTTATAAACATAACAAACAAAGAATAGAATATTATGGACATGGATAAACTATTAGAAGCCATTCAAATTCTTATTAAAGAGGAGCTTAAAGAGCAATTACCTGCTTTAATTAAGGAAGGTGTGAAGGCTGAAATGAAAAAAATGCTATCTGAATCAAAGGTAGCGCCAAAACCACAATCAAAGGGTATTTCAATGGCTAAGGCTATTTTGGGTGATGAACCAATTCAAGAATCAGTTCAAACCAAACAAACTACACCAACAAAACAATACAGTAAAAATCCAATGATTAATCAAATCCTTAATGAAACAAGAGGAGGTATTCCTCAAGGGGATGGAGGATTTAGAACAATGAATTTTGGACAAGGTGATATGGGTTCTATATTGGGTGGAACAGCAATGGCTGAAAAAATGGGATATGGTGATATGGCTAAAGGACCTCAACCAACTGGATTGGGTGTAAATACTGGAGTAGCTGAAATAGATAAAGCATTGAATAGAGATTACTCAGAACTTGTAAAAAGATTTAAAAAGAAATAATGGCTATTGTACTTGGTAAAAAGATATTGATTGATACAAAAGAATATGAAGAATATGCTATTGGTATCACTTTGCCAATTCAAATAGGTAATACAGCGTTTAATCAAAGTTTTAAAACAGTAGACCAAGCTAAGTCTAATATAAAGAATTTGTTACTTACTAAAAAATATGAAAGGTTAATGCAACCTGAATTTGGTAGTGGGCTACAAGAACTATTATTTGAAATAAATGATGAAGAATTTGCTGATAAAATAGAAAATACAATAGTTGATACTATGGCTTTATGGTTACCATATATAACTGTTGAGAATATTGATGTAAATCAGTCAAACGAATTAAAAAATTCAAATAGCGTAGAAGTTTCTATTTCTTTTAGAGTAGGTGATACGGCAAATTTGGAAACTGTAACATTTAATGCACAAGTATAAAAAATGGCTATAAACACAATAAATAAAAACTTTAAGAATAAGGGTAAGGATATAAAATACCTTAATAAAGATTTTGCAAGCTTTAGAGAAAATCTAATTGAATTTAGCAAAACGTATTTCCCAAAAACATATTCTGATTTTAACGAATCATCTCCTGGTATGATGTTCATAGAAATGGCATCTTATATAGGTGATGTATTATCTTACTATACTGATGATACTTTAAAAGAATCATTAATGCCATACGCTGAAGATATTCAAAGTGTAATAGCATTATCTCAATTTTTAGGATATAAACCAAAAGTAACATCTCCGGCAATATCAACATTATCTGTTTATCAATTAGTTCCATCAATTGGAACTGGTGTAAATAATGAACCAGATGAAAGATTTTATCTTCGTATTAAAGAAGGTATGATTATTAGTTCAACTAAAAATGATGTTCAATTTATAACAAGAGATGTTGTTGATTTTTCAAACGAATCGGATAGAGAGATTGTAATATACGAAAGGGATATAAATACTGGAGAAGCTACATTCTATTTAATAAAAAAATATGTTCAAGTAATATCAGCAGAAAGACAATTAAAAGAAATTGATTTTGGTAATTATGAATCATTTCAAATTATAAATTTGGATGAAACGAATGTTATTGAGATATATGATGTTAGAGATAGTAATGGTAACAAATACTATGAAGTACCATACTTAGCACAAGAAATGGTATTTTTAGATTATCCAAACACCGAATCAAATGACCCAGATTTATATCAGTTTAAATCAACAGTTCCATATATTTTAAAAACAATAAAAACTCCAAAGAGATTTACTGTTAAAATAAATGAAGATAGTACAACAACTATTCAATTTGGAGCTGGTGACCCAACTGCATCAGATGAACAATTAATTCCAAATCTTAAAAACGTTGGATTGGGATTACCAAACTCTATTAGTAGATTAGAAGAATCATTTGACCCAACAAATTTCTTAAAAACAAAAACATACGGAACATCACCAGCCAATACAACAATAACTGTAAAATATTATACAGGTGGTGGAGTTAATTCAAATGTTGCAAGTGGTGAACTTACTAAAATAAACGCAGTGGAATTTGAAGAAAACACAGCATTATTTAACGCAGCTGAAAGAGTTATATATAATTCATCAAAAAATTCATTAGCTGTTGATAATGAAGTACCTGCTGTTGGTGGTAGGGGTGCAGAAACAATTGAAGAAATTAGACAGAATGCATTGGCAAACTTTGGTGCACAAAATAGAGCAGTAACCGCAAAGGATTATCAAATAAGAGCTTTATCAATGCCAACTAAGTTTGGTTCTGTTGCAAAAGCATTTGCAGTTGCAGATGGTACATTGGATAATAATTCACCATCATCTATACTAGCATCTCCAAATCATTTGCAAGAATTTACGGATTTGGTTATGAGTTTTGTTAATAAACCAGATTCCGAAGAACCAACTCAAGCTACTGTTCAAAGTGAAATTACTAAATTTTTAATTGGTAAAACATCAAATGAAAATGAAAAAAATAATCCATTTGCAATTAACTTATATTTGTTAGGTTATGATGTAAACGGACACATTACAAATTTGAATAGAGCGGTAAAAGAAAACATCAAAACTTATTTTAATGAATATAGAATGCTTACTGATGGTATTAATATAAATGATGGATTTGTTATTAATATAGGTTTGGAATTTGAAATTATAGTTTATCCAAATTATAATAAAAATGAAACACTTACTAAGGCGATAATAGAACTTAAACAATATTTTGATATTAATAATTGGCAATTTAACCAAACAATAAATTTAAATGAAGTTGAATTACTACTAGCAAATATTGAAGGTGTACAATCAGTACCAATGTTAAAAATAACAAATAAATGTGGTGGACAATATTCACCAAATTCATATAATATAGATGCGGCTACTAAAGATAAGATAGTTTATCCATCTTTAGACCCATCGGTTTTTGAAATTAAGTTTCCTGATGCAGACATTAAAGGTAGAGTAAGATAATGGCATACTATTTTATGACAGCATCAAAAGATGCAACGGTATATCTACAACAACCAAACCAAAATACAGGTTTGGATGAGATATTAGAAATAAGCAAACTATATTATGGTAACATAAAAGATATAGCTCATGCTTTATTAAAATTTGAAGTAGGATACCTATCGGCATCTCTATCTAATAACACATTAAAAATGAACGAAGCAACTCTTGTTTTAAAAGAAACAAAGAGTGAAGAACTTCCATTAGAATATACAATTTATGCTAATGCAGTTTCTGGTGCTTGGGAAATGGGTAAGGGTACTCGTTTTGATAACATATCAACAACTGGTGTAACGTGGAATTATAGAGAAGGTGATTCTAAACTAGAATGGCTTCAGAATAACTTTAATCCTGGTACAACGGCTACTGTAAATAATGGAGTTGGTGGTACTTGGTGGACTGGATACCAATCATCGCAGGGATTTAATTACCAAACAGCTGATATTAATATGGATGTTAAATCTTTATTGAGAAGTTGGATGAGCGGTTCTATTCCAAACGATGGTATTATATTAAGACATTCAGTTGATAAAGAAATTGATACACAAGATTATGGTACTATAAAAGTATTTAGTAAAGAAACAAATACAATATATCAACCAAAGATTAGAATAGGTTGGGATGACCAATTGTATGTAACGGGTTCATTAAATGCTTTAACTTCGGAGGATATAAAAGTTGGAGTTACTAATTTAAAAACAGAAGTTAAACTTGGAACTAACCCAAAGATAAGAATATTTGCTAGAGAATTGTATCCTATTAAAACGTTTACTAATCAATTTTCATATAGTACATCGCATTATCTACCAACATCATCATATTATCAAATTAAAGATGTTGCATCTGATGATATTATTATTCCGTTTTCTGATTATTCAAAAATTAGCTGTGATGAAACTGGTAATTATGTAAATTTAAATCTTTCTAATTGGGAAGCTGGTAGAACTTATAAAATAGAATTTAAAATTAATATGAACGGAAACGTTCAGTATTTTGATGAAGATATAACATTTAGTATTGTAAAAAATTAAGATGGCTCAGAAAACTGGATTACAAAATGAAGCATTGATAAGTGAACTTTTAGTTAGTGGTTCGTCTGCTATTAAAACTAAAAATGATTTTGGTATTCATACATTTGAGCAAACAAGTAATTCGGATGGTGTTATATCGGCTAAATTAGTAAAACCTAAATATAATCAAAATGAATTAATAAAATCAATTGATACAGTAATATTTGAATTATTACCTGTGGCTCCACCACCAATTGATGATAGAATTCCAAGACCTGTATATAATCAAGTAACACAATCTGTAATTGATTTAACTGCACAAGTAGAACAATTGACTACTGAAGTTTTTACACTAAGAGCAAAAGTTCAAGACGTAGAAATTGTATCAGAAAGTTTAAAAGTACAATTGGATTTGAAAGACTTAAATGTAGCATCTTCTCAAAATCAAGCTAGCCAATTAACATCTAAAGTTACTAGTACAATTACTGAATTGCAAAATTCCATGCAAAAAGGAACATTAGAAGCAATTCAAAGAGTTTCTTTGTTTGCTAGAAACCAATCATTGGAACAAGAGTTAAGTACACTAAGAGAAGCGGTATCTGCAAAAGAGCAGGCATTGGCAGCTGGAGCACTTTCAACAGGTCAATTAGCAAGTATATTATTTGGTGGCGCAGGTGACCCAACTAAATCTCCTGTTGAAGGTATAATGATAGCTATGGATTATGGTGGGGGATACGGTTCAACTGCAACTACTGGTAAATTTGCTGCATCTGGTGGACCATTTCCAAATACTTTTAGAAGTTCGTTTGAAGTAATTGCATCATCGGCTTTAGCTGGTGGTAAAGAAATAGAAGTGGATGTTAAGTTTAGTGGTGGTAAAATGACACAATCGCCATTTGATTTTGGATTCACACTTCCTGTAAAAGTTAAGGGAGGTGATACTAAGAAATTTGATATGAGTAAACCATCTTCATTTTTGGGAACAATACAAGGTTCACATGGTTCTAGTTTCTTTTCTCGTTCAAAAGCAACTGTGTATGATTACACTATGACTATATCAGTAACATCCGAAGGTAAAACGGAAAACAAAGAATTTAAAATGAGATTATACCACCACGGATAAATAATATAATATAATGGCAATAAAAACATTTAAAGAAATACTGGATAACAAAGGATATCGAATAAACTCAAATGATAGAAAAATATTTGAGCAAGGTAATTTTCAATCTTTTTTTGGATTAAGTAATTCTGATGCTATTGAATTTGTTGTTTATGATGTAAATGATAATCAATTACCACAAAGAGATGGTAAATTAGTTAGATATATACAATTAACAAATCAAAGCATAGCAGATTATTTTATGATAGCTGAAGGTACTATATTTCAAAAATATAAATTACCAAACGAATATTTTATTGATGTTGAAAGATTATTACGAGAAGCGGGGTATAACAATGGTATATTTAAAACACAAATTACACTACTTAATAAAAGAGTAGGTAGTGAAAATGATGATGATAAATTATGGATTTCAGAAATATCTCCATCAAGAACAGAAGTAAGATTGTTTCCAATAAAAAGTAAAACTGGTATAAATAAAGAATTGGAAGAACGATTTGGATTATTTTTAAGCGGACAAGAATTTAGAGATGATACAATAAACTCGGCATTTAATTTTATAGAAAAAATAACACCAACTGTTATTGGTACTTTTATGAAACAAAAATATAGTGAAGCTTGGGTGAATAAAATGATTGGAGAATTTAAAATAAAAAGCTTTGAAAACTTTTTAACTCTAATTCATACAAAATTTTTAGAATCCGCAATATATGAATTTACTGGAAAAATATCTGATTTTAATGATATTAATTATGGTAAACCAAATGGAGCTGCACAAAAAATAGCATTATCTAGAAAAGAGATAATTGAAATATGCAAAAAACTTTTAGTATCATCTGTTAATTATAATTTACCTAAACAAGACATTACTAATAAAGCTACATTTGATACAAAAATAGATACATCATTTGATGAAGTAGGTAATGTATTACAAAAATTAGAATCAGAAACTGTAATAGATACTACATCTCCAATAATAAAAACCGCAGTAGTTAGAAAATTAATTCAAACGGATGTAGAATTGGAATTGGAGAAAAAAATTAAAAAAGAATTACCAGAACCAGACGTAATAATAGTTACACCAAAGGAAGAACCACCATATAATCCACCATCATATGGGGGAGGCGGCGGAGGCGGCGGACAATTCGATACCCAATCATTATACGAATATAATGGATATAATAATAGAGTTTTTGCAGACAGACCTGATAATATGGCACAAAGATAAAAGAATTAATTAATGAAAGCAATAGATGAAATATTATTTGATAGCGGATTTGGTTCTAACGATTCCTTTAACGGCGGCATTTCACAAGAAGTACTGAATGCAACAGGAGGTGGGGGTGGTGGCTCTGTATCAACTGGTGGTGGAAGTTCTGTTGTAATAACCAATACGCCAGGAACACCTCTATCAAATGATACATATATAGTAAGTGTTGCATCTAACATATCAAATGCATCTATTTTAGTCAATGGTGAAAATACATTTAAAACTACACCAAACAATATAAACATTAATTTATCGGATATATTAAGTGGTGGTGATAAAGTAATCACTATTGAAAAAAGTGGATATAAATCTTCTGAAAAATATATAGTAACATTAGTACCAAATTCTGAATATAATTTAAATGTAGATTTTAATATAAACCCGGCATCATCTATATTTGGTGGAATGGGTGGGAACTTTGGTGTTAGTGGATTGGCTATGTTTAATAGTATTCCTTCTATTGATACGAACAAACCAATATATTCCAATACTCCATATTATAAACTTAATATAAAATATTTTAATAATGATATTGAGCAATCTTATGATAATAATGGTGGAAACATTAAAAATATTTCTTTTAAATTAGAAACTAATAATGTAACGCCTATCGAAGATACAAATGTAGTTCAATCTACAACTATATCTTTAGATGGAAATGATGATTCTGCGATAGCTATAATAAGTGATGGAAATGGTATAACAGAAAGAATTAGTTTAAAATCAGGAATAAATAATATAGTAGCTGAAGCTGGTAGTTTTGTTACAATACAAACAGCCAATATCAATTCGTATAGAATAACAACTATACAAATCCAATCAGAAGCATTTGAAACAAAGACATTATCAGCAGCATCCGATACCGAAAGTATTTCTACAAAATTAACATTAGATGGTTCTAAATTTGGCGCATCTGTATCTACGGAAGCATTTGAAACAGTTAATGTAAACACTCCAATAATATCATTAATTGATAATGAAAAGAGAGAATATAATATAAATTCAAAAGCAGATGTTCCAATTGGCATATTAAAAAATACAAATACAACATCGATTGAATTAAGAATTAATAATATTATTTATAATTTTGATAACTTAGGTGATAGTGATAGAGCTGTAATATTAATACCAGCAAAGGTATTCACAAAAATTGGAAATTATAAAGTTATATTAATACCAAAATCAGCAGGAACAGCTAGACTATTTGGTATAAACGGAACTGATGGAGAGCCAATTGAATTTTCAATAAATGTTGTAGATGCTGTTTATGTTGGTGTTCCTGATATTAGAAATATACAATACCCTTCTTTAATTAAAGGTCCTGATTATATTGGTGCTAACGTAGATTTTATTATAAGTTATGAATCGGTTAATACTGATTATGTAAAAATATATAAAGTAGGTAGTAGTACTTTTATTAAAGCAACTGCAAGTGGTGAAGTTAGTTTAAACTTTTTACAATTATTAAGTTTAGATGGCACTCAAACATCTCAAAGTGAGGATTTGGTGAGTATGGTATTAAAATTAGTACCGTATAATGAGCAAGGTAAAGAAGTTGTAATTGGTAAGGAAGAATTTATCACAATACAATTAGATAAAGGTGATATAACAATACCAAGAGATACGGCAATATCTAGAATAGCCGATGGGTTTATATCTCAATTTGATGATAAAATTTTTGATGATGAATCTTCAAAATATCTTACGCATTTATTACACTTAGGTAATGGTGATAATAAAGTAGTAACAACTTGGGTTGGTAGTGATAATTCATTAATTTTAAAATTATACGAACCATTACCAACATCAGTACAACCAAATCAGCAAGTTTGGATTTCTAAAGTACAATCAAATCCAATCGTAGAAACTATAACAATAAACGGATTTGATGAATCGTATTGTCCACCATTAAAAGGACCTAATTTTACATTAGAAGAAAGTAATGGAGTGGCATATCAGGTATTTGATGATTTAATAGCTAGTGGTTCTCAAACATCTACCAATTTAATAAATAAATATTTGGAAGGTAATGGTATAGATACTACTATATTAAATATTGAATATGTTAGTGGCTCTACTTATATGTTTGATAATTTTTCACACTTCGGTTCAGCTGAAGAAAGAGTTAATAATTTCTTTTATAAAGTAACTTTACTTGAAAATTATAAAGCAAAATATGAAGGATTAACAACTACATATAATGCTGAATATTCGGAAGGAGAGGGTGGTATATTGACACAAGATGGATATCAAACAATTACTGAAGATGGTATTTTTGAAATTCAATGGGAACGTGCTCAATTTACAACTGTAGCTAGAGCAGATGAAGCTAAAAGGGTGTTGGAAACTATTAATGGTCTTATTAGAAGTTTAGATGGATTTGAGAGTTTCTTATATAAATCTACTAATGCATTGGCATATCCAAAAGAAATGTATGTACATCCTATAACTGGATTGGGTACTTATATATTAAGACAAACAAACCATTCAGAAGTAATTGCTTGGTATGGCTCTTTAATTGATTTGGCAGCAGAGTATGATAAATACAATCCGGATTATTTAGTAAATAATATACCTGAATTTATCAGAGAAGATTATAATAATAATGATTTTTTAGTATTTTTAGATATGATAGGCCAACACTTTGATATTGTGTGGGCTTATATAACAAATTTATCTAAAACAAAAAATTTAGAGCATAAGCAGGTTAAAGGATTTAGTAACAAATTAGTTTCAAACTTGTTACAATCATTTGGTTGGAATCCTAAAAAAGCATTTAATTCTCCATTCTTATGGGAATATGCGTTTGGGCAATACAAAGATGGTTTCCAAAAATACCAAATGTCTTTGGCAGATGCAAATGATGAGGTTTGGAGAAGAATATTAAATAATTTACCTTACTTATTAAAACATAAAGGTACTGCTAGAGCTATGAAAGCTATTATGGCTTGCTATGGTGTACCTCAATCTATGTTGACAATAATGGAATTTGGTGGACCACAAGACCCAACAGCAGGCGGTGTTTCCAAATTTACATTTGATGATAGAACTGCAGCAATTTACTTAAAGGGAGATTTAAATAATAACGGAAGTTCTAATGTAAAAGTACCTTGGCATGTTATTGGTTCTACTGGAGATTATCCAAATTCAATAGAATTTAGAGTACTACCTTCAGAAATACCATCGCCAAAATATTCTTTAATATCTGGAAGCGAATGGAGTTTAGATTTGGTTCAAACAACTGGTTCTTTTGGTAGAATAGAATTAAATTTTGGTGGTGACCAATCTACTAGTACATATTTTGAAGTAACATCAAGTGGTAACGAATATATAACTTCATCAATCGAATACGTTTTAGGTCCTGATTGGAAAACAAATAGTTTAGATTTTCCAATTTCAACAGAGTACTATTCAAACGTAGCAATTAATAGACATAACAATCCTGATTCATCATCTTGGTTTGAAGTTTGGTTAGCAACGTCAAATGGTAGTAGAATAATAACTTCGGTTAGTATGTCTATTGCAACTGTTGATACTCAATGGGAAACTGGTTCTCATTTACAAATTGGTGGAAACGGATATGATGGTAATGTGGATGAGTTCAGATTATGGACTGTACCTTTACAAAGAAGTAAATTTGAAAATCATACTTTATTCCCTGATGCAATCAATGGTAATGATTATGATTCATCTACAAAGGATTTAATGTTCCGTTTGGATTTTGAATATCCAAAAGATAGAACTATAACTGAAAATAAAGGAATTAAGAATGTAGCTATTAGTGATAACTATGGAGAACCATTTGCATCGGCAAGTAATATGTATTCAGCATCTGCGTATCCATATCAATACACTCCATATGATAGAACTGTAACAGCAAATGTTCCATCTTTAGGATTTAATGTTTCTAATAAGATTCGTTTTGAAACGCAAACATTAACAACGGATTTATCATATAAACAAAGAGCAACTAAAAAATCATTTGATAGAGCTCCTGTTGATTCAAATCGTTTAGGATTATTCTTTTCTCCAATTAAGGAGTTAAATATGGATATCTTAAAAGCATTTGGTGATTTTAATATTGATAATTATATTGGTGACCCATCGGATGAATACAAAGATTCATATAGACAATTGGATATTTTAAGAGGATATTATTTTGAAAGATTGGATAATAGAGATATCTACGAATATATTAGATTGGTTAAATATATTGATAAATCTTTATTTGAGGTATTGGCAGAATTAGCACCTGCTAGAACGAATATATCAAAAGGATTATTGATTGAACCACATTATTTAGAAAGAAGCAAGACTCGTTGGAATAAACCAGAATCTTTAAAAAATGATTTTGCAACATCAATCAATACACAAGATGATATATATGTTGATTCCGAATCTATACCAAAAGATGCACATTTGGATATTCAAAATGTAACTTCATTTGACACATTGGTTAGTAACAATAATGGTACTATTGATTTGGAAGAAACTACATTTGAAACATCCAATCCTAATTACGAAACAAGCATAACTGCAGCTAGTCAAACATTAGAAGCAAGTGCACCAATGTATTCGGTAGCAATTCAAGTACCTACTGGTAGTAGTTTATCTGGAGAAGCAGATTCTTTTACATTTACTGAAATTGGAATGGATAAAAATTCATTAGCTAATAGAGGATATGGATTGTATGCAAAGCATGGTGTTTCTAAAACTTATTATTATGATGATGTATTTGGAAACCATACTGGAAGTAGAGAGAGTGTATTTATTGTAAAAGAACAATATACACAAAAAATCAATACTCAAGTAGCTGGATATCCAACAACTCGTTCATTAATATATCCGGGCGAAAGAGTTAAATATGTTAAAATACCTACTGTAAAATATAAATACAAAGTTAGTAGTATGGCTTGGAGTGGCAGCGTTTCTTTAGGAAATGGGGTAGTAGAAGTACAAACATTAAATGGATATTTACCAACACACTATAAATTTGTAAGTAATTTATCAGAAGGTATGAAACGTTCATACTTTATGGGGTCTCAGCAAACGCCATTAACAACGCCTGATGGATTATCGCCAGTAGAAACATTTACTACTAATCCTAACATTCTTAGAGTTGCTAAGACTGGTAGAGGTAGTGGTGAACCAATTTTGGAAGTTGATTAATAATTGAAAATATTAAATAGTTATATTTATTTTAAGAAATAGATTAAAAAACAATATCAAATGGCATATTTAGATAACACCGAAATTACAGTAGATGCAATTCTTACCAAAAAAGGTAGACAAAAGTTAGCATCCGGTCAATCATTGAACATTACAAAGTTCGCTTTAGGTGATGACGAGATTGATTATACGTTATATGAGCCAGCACACCCAAAGGGTTCGGCTTATTATGATTCAGCAATAAGAGCAATTCCTATTACGGAAGCTAGTCCTGATGAAACTCAAGTATTGAGATATAAGTTAGTTACTTTACCAAAAGGAACAACTCAAATCCCAACTATAAGATTAGGCGTACCTTCAATTAGTGTAAACCAAAGTGAAGGAGCTGTGGGATTATTACCAACAACTTCACCTTCTGGGAATACAAACGCTGGATACACAATGTTGTTAGCAGACCAAAGAGCTGGTACAATTACTGTAAGTAGAGGAGCAGCTGGAACTGGAACTACATTATTCTTAGGTGAAGAAGTAACAACAACAGCACAAGTAGTTACTGGATTAGAATTCAGATTTACTCCAAATCCAAACTTAACTGTGGATGTATCAACTACAATCACTGTTTATGGAAACGAAACTGGAGGTTCTCAAACTATCCCTGTAATCGTAACTTATAAAGCATAAAATAGAAATATAAAATGGCATTAATAAACACACCATCGATAACCAGCCAAATAGCAGCTTTAGCTAATTCTGGTACAATTGATACTAATCAAATCGTAACCCTTTTAAACTCAGCATTACCTGCTGGGCAACAAATATCAACTGTAGGTGAAACTATAACTGGTATCTATAAGAGATTCGGTGAATTTGATAAAGTAAACGCTAAAGTAGAAATCGTAACAACTGGATTATGGGCAAATGATTCTGGTTCATTAAACGTATTCTTTACCGCATCATCACAAACAACTGCACAAAGTGGTAAATACTATTATAATGTGTATGACCAAAATCCTTTGTTAAGTGAAACTGAAGAAGTTCAATTCGCTATAGCTTATGGACACGTTGATGGTAGTGGTTCTGTTAGTTTATCAACTGATGATAACGCATTGTTACCTACAAAAGCAACATACGCTCAGTATAAATCAATGTTGTTAGACCCAACTGATACTAAGTTCCAATTTGATAATGCATCTGGAGTAGCAACTGATACAAATGGTATTTATATCATTAATGTGGCTAGAGCAAGATATAGAGAAAAGATGGATGCTGGTAACTGGTCATTATCACTTTCTGGTTCTAATGGTTTATTTACATTTATCGATAATAGTGGTAAGAAGTTCGGTGATTCTTACGGATTAAGTGGTAATGTATTTAAAGTAGTTAGAGGTACATTGAATTTAGGAACTCAAGCTGAAGCAACTATAACAGCAACCACAGACTCATCTACTGGTGAAGGATATGGTGAATTCTATCCTGATAGAGGTATTATTATTCTTAACGCTAAAGCAGTTGGAACAACTGTTGGAAACGTTTGGAATGAAGTATTCCAATCACAAGGTTCATTAGTACCATCTGATTCAATAGCAGCTGATATGGAAAACCATAAGAGATTGTATTACGCAATTAAAAATGGTAAAGATTTTGAAGCTCGTAGAACTGAAAATATTTCTACTCAGCATTTCTTTGTAAGAGCAACGAATAGACAATTTAACTATTCTAACAATCCTACATATATTGATGCAAACGGATTCTTTACTGAACCGACATTCGAAACTGACCCACAAACGTTTATTACAACTGTAGGTTTATTGAATGATGCAAACGAATTAATTGCAGTAGCTAAAACTTCTCAACCAATTGTTAAATCATTTGATAAAGAAGTTTTGATTAAAGTGAAATTATCATTCTAATTAAAAATTAATATAATATGAAAGCCCCCTTAATTGGGGGTTTTTCATTTGTGGAATATTTATATAAAATCAAAAGATTAGATGCTTAAAGAAATTCCAAAATCCGATATCATTGTTAGACCATTAAAGGTCTATAAAGAATGGACATTAGATGAAAATGATGTGTATCCAGTATTTGGCGAAAATGGAGATAATACGTTTATTGATGTTGATAACGATTCTAAAAGTCACGGATTAGTAAAAAAGCTAGTATATCAATCAATTAAATCTCAATTTTATTTAAATCCAGAGACATCTTCATTATTAACTGAAGTTGGTAAAAGACATTCGTATGCATCAAAAGATGAAAGAATAATTGAAGATGATATTGCAGTAATATCAATACCACAAATATACTATGGAGAGGGAATTAAAATTGGAACAGTTAGTTTGGAAGATGAACAATTGGGTAGAACTTATACAGATGATGGATATTCAAACCTTATTGATTCTGGTAGTAATATAAAAGGAAACATATTTTATGATAGAGGGCTCATTGTTATAACTAAAGATATAGTTAGTGGTTCTGTATTATCTCAATTTACTTTAAACTTTCGTTCAACTAAAACAATATTTGAAAACGAAGTGTTTATTTCAGTATTGGAAAGTGAATTTAATTTCTCACAAAATCCATCGGCAATATATGAAGATGGTGGTAGAAAATATACACAATTAGTAAATAGACCTAATGTTGTTAGAGCAAAACCAAATGATTTAGTGACACAAACAATAACAGAACGTGGTGTACAATATGTAAGAAATTCAAAATATCCATATGTTTCTAAATTAAATGATGATAAATATGGTAGTTTTGATGATTTTGAATATAGTGGTTCAATAGACCCAACCGGTTCTTATTTGGCACCATATATTACAACAATTGGATTATATGATAACGAATTAAATATGGTTGCGGTAGCCAAATTACCACAACCAATTAAATCAGAGCCAAACTATCCAATAAATTTTATCATACGTTTTGATACATAAGGTTATATTTATACTTACATAAACAATATAAAAAATGTCAAAAATATTAGATTTATATGGTACAACTGGACCTAAGACAGGGGCAGCAAACCTAAAAGGCGGTGATAAAACTCCTATAAACGCAGATGGTGGTAGAGATTTATCAAAAGATGAAACTAGACTTACTAAAGCTAGGAAAGGTGCAGTGAATACTTCAAAAAAGTATTCCGATGCATTTAAAAAATAATCAATGAGTTGGAAATTTAATGGAAATATTGTTACAGAGGAAAACACACCGGAAGGTGCGGTTGGGTTTGTCTATAAAATGATACACATACCAACTGGTAGATTTTATATAGGGAAGAAATCCCTAAATCAAGTTCGAAGATTGAAGCCCCTTAAAGGCAAGACTAGAAAGAGAGTTGTTAGAAGTGCTTCCGATTGGGAGAAATACTATTCATCAAACGAATGGATTAAATCCGAAGTAAAAGAGGGTAGAGCTGGTGATTTTGAAAGAGAGATTATCCAGTTTT
>Ga0222712_10002178_pt1 | contig 22862 bp, 13 predicted proteins | sample C33_657DmetaG_FD_165043 | JGI IMG/M metagenome (GOLD analysis project Ga0222712, IMG submission 165043) | Estuarine water microbial communities from San Francisco Bay, California, United States - C33_657D | ecosystem: Environmental > Aquatic > Marine > Unclassified | place: USA: California... | reverse complement strand
CGCCGAAGGATCAGCCCCGATGCGAAGATCCACGCGGGCGGCGATGGCACCGGTGTCGGCATCAATTCTGGCAATGCGGTCAGAGCCAAAGGCCGCCACCCACAGTTGGCTGCCATTTGCACTGAAACAAAGTGAAGTTGGCATGGCCAGCGCCACGGCCTGCGCCGCAGGGTTGGGCAGCAAGGCATAATCGAGGTCAGGATTGAGGTCATGTCGCCGCCGTTGATTGCCATCAAGCGCCACCAAGGCGCTGTCCACCACATGGCCTCGCAGCGCAGGTTCAAAACGGGTGAGATTGCGGGAGTCCTGAGTGCAGACCCAAAGTTCACTGCCGCCCGGTCTCATGCTCAGGTCAAAAAGATGAGTGCCCACGCCACCGCGATGCGACAGAACCTCCAGACTCAAGGGGTCCACTTCAATCAGATCGTGATCCAAGACCTGATGTTTTACCCGCGGATCTCCCGTGGAGACAATCTCCGTGGTGGCAGGCGCGGCGGGCAGTGAAGGGTTCTGCGGCGTCCCCTGAGGTCCGGCGTCTGCACGCGGCAATACCGTGCTGCCATTGCCCGAAAGTAGGCAGGCCACCCACAGGCGGTTGCCGTCCGCACTGAGGGCCATCGCATGAGGTTGCAGGCCTTGCAGAGCGACACTGCCCAGAGGCATGCGGCTGCTTGCATCAAACACCCGCAACTCCCGCGAACGGGCGCATACCACAAAGGCGCGGCCCTGCGCAAAAATCAGGTCTGTGGGTTCATCGCCCACCACAAGGGTATCCATGACGGCGTTGGCCTGCAGGCTGATCACGCTCACTGAGTCACTGACTTCATTGCAGACCCACACTTCGTCATTGTTGCGCGCACGCACGGTGGTTGGCTCCAGTCCGACGGGGATTGGTGGCAGACGGCGCGGCGGATCCTCGCGCAGGTCAAAACGGCAGAGGCGCGCGTTGGCACTGTCGAGTGCCAATAGGGTGTTGCCATCGGGACAAAGTGCCAGAGGGTGAACCTGCCTGGCCTCAAAATGGATGTAGGAGCCCTGTGCGGCAAGCTGAGCTGCCGACAACGCGGCAAGCATGAGAAGTCGAAGCATGAGACTGGGAGGTGGAGCGTGCCCGTCGAATGGGCGCTGATGCCTTGGGCGCCGGATTGCGCCCACGCGGGATCTGAGCCGCAGACGATGGAAATCGCCTGGGCTGGTCATCCAAGGTGCCCGAACCAAGTCCGCCGACGCCCGAGGCAGCGCGCGAGCTGCACGGCGCAATCCAGGCGAGAAGACAGACGAGTTGGGCTCAACCGACTCGTGGCGGCGGCAGCAGCGGCGCAACATGGCGCCTCATGGCCAGGGACTGGCGTTGCAGCCCCAGCGGCTCGGAAAGTCGGTGTGGGGGTCGCAACACAGGGCCCGCCATCTCACGATCCTGAGGCATGGGCTTGCCGATCTTGGTTGGAGCCTCGGGCTTGTCGTTGTCGCCCTCTTTACCCTGAACCCCGCGCTGCACCGCCTTGCAAAGGGGGCAGGGGTGATCTCCATCAAAAGTTTGCTCCAGTCCCTGCGACAGTGAGCCACTTTGCAGGGAGTACTTCAGCGTCATGCCCACCCAGGCCGTGGACTGCAACAGCACCCAATGCAGCCCCACGCTGAAGCAGAGCAGCAACACCAAGCCCAAGCGCAGCAGGCGGGGAAGCAGTTGGCGTGTGGAGTGGACCATGGGCAAAACCGCCAAAAGCTGGCAGCCTGAGTGGCATGGATACAATGGCATGCCCTGCTCGCAAATGTTCGTTTTGACGATTTCCGTTGGGCCGCCGTCTTCCTCGGCCGCACTTCAAGGGTACCTCAGGCGCCCAATTCCTTGAGAGTGGCCTGCACCTGCGCCACATGCTCTGCGGGTTTGACCTTGGGCAGCACGGCGCGCAGTTTGCCCTCGGGGTCAATGATCATGCTGCTGCGTTCAACGCCCATGTACTTGCGTCCGTACATGCTTTTCTCCACCCAGACGCCGTAGGCGTTGGCGATGGCCTGATCGGCGTCGCTGATCAGAGGGAAGGGCAGTTCAAATTTGCGGATGAACTTTTCGTGGCTGCCCACGCTGTCGGGGCTGATGCCAAACACGCGCAGGGTTTTGCCCAAGGCCTTGAACTCATCGCGCAGGCCACAGGCCTGAGTGGTGCAGCCCGGGGTGTCATCCTTGGGGTAGAAGTAGAGCAGCACCCATTGACCGCGCAGCGAGGAGAGTTTCAGCGAGCTGCCCGGGGCGAAGTCGCCGCCAACCACGGGGGCAACGAAGTCTGGGGCTTTGGCGTCAATGTTGGGGTAGGCCATGGCGATGAGCGAGTTGTGTTTTGGGAAACGACTCAGGTCATGGGACTGGCGCAGAAAAGGGCGGGAAGTTTTGAGCGCCGCCAAGGTCGGGAGGGTCTGACCCCTTGCTCATGAGGTCGCTGCTTGCCGCCATCCTCGCCCTGCTGCTGGTGCCGCCGCTGCACCTTTGCTGCTGGGGCTCACTGGCCGCAGAACGAAGGGAAGCCTGTCCAGCCTGTCCCTGCGCCATGGCTCAAGGTGCTGGCGATTTTCCCCAGGCCCCGCAGCATCGGCCCTGCTGCGAGGGCGGCGCGGCCCGCGAGTCGCTGCCTGCGACTGCCGGAGTTGATCTTGCTGCCGCTTCCTCCCTGGTCGCCGAGCCGGGTCTCGACTCGCCGCCGCCTTCGCACCGTGGGCCAAGTCTCAATCCTGAGCGCTTGAGCCCGCTGTTGTGGCGCGAGGTCCTGCCGGCGCGATGGCGATGTGCGCTGCACTGTCGTTGGTTGCATTGATGAGGGGGGCCGGTGCTTCAGGCACCATGCCCACGCAATGGGCATCTGGCTCGGCGCCAGGAAGGCGCAACGCATGGCATCGCATTGCGGCGATTGTCCAAGGCTGATGACGCTCCGGCCTTTGCGGTGGGCTGTCCCTTCCATTCAACCCACAAAAACCAATCCAAATCCATGAAAACTCTGTTCTCTCTTCTGGCCTTCTCCATTCTGGCTTCCGGCGCGATGGCTGCCAGTGCCTGCAAGAAATGCTGCGCTGACCAAGGCAAATCCTGCGCTCAATGCTGCAAGGACGCCGGCAAGGTCTGTGGCAAGGACTGCTGCAAGGCCAAGTAAACTCAAGGCGCGGCGACTCAGGCCCGTGGCTTGAGTCGTCCCCGGCGCCGCCATTCCCGCAAGGCTGGGGATGGCGGCGTTTCTTTGGCCCACGATCCCGGAGTGCGGCTGAGGTCAGGGCTGTTGGATCAACGGCAGAATCTGCGGGTGATTGCGCAGGTAATGCTGGGCTGAGGTGGGATTGACCGCCTGCCAGTTCGACCAAGTGTTCTGCACGCTCTGCCGTCTGCGTTGCGCTTCGACAATGGATTGAGCCACCTGCATGGCCTGCTCGGGCTGCGCCTGGCTCCACACCAAGCTGAGTTGCTCGCGCGCCAGATCGCTTTGTTGCAGCGTCGGGTTTTTGGCAATCCATGCTGCCAGTTGATCCGGGAATTGTTCGGCCCAAGTCTCAAAGACCTGCTGCTGCATGGCAACGCGCTGCGCGGGAATCTCAATCCCATTGGCTTGCGCAAGGGCGGCAGGAGGATCGTCCATGGCCCAGGTGGCGAGAACCTGCTGGGTCAGTGACAGGCGCTGCCCCTCCTCGTTGAGCTGGGTGGCCCAAATCAGGGCCTGATCGGGTTGAATCGCCGCCCAACTCGCCACTGCCTGTTGCACCGCCGCGGCGCGCTGGCTGGGCTCCTGCAATGAAGCGGCCCAACTCGCTGCGGCCCCCGGATCCGTCTGGCTCCAGGCCCCAGTCACCACCGCCGCCAAATGCAGCAAGTCCGGGTGCCCCCGCAACCAGGCTGCTGCGAGGGCAGGTTGCAGGTCGCTCCATTCGGTCAGCAGGGCCGCAACGGCTTGGTCGCGCAGGCCGCCTCTGAGGCTGCTCGCCCAGTCTGCTCCTTGGGTGGGGTTGCTGTTGGCCCAAATGCGCATGACCTCCAACAACACCACGCTGCCATCGCGCTGCGAGATTTTGGCCATGGCCCAGCGGGCTGCGGCATTGGGGTCGTCAAGCGCCCAAGTCTCCGCGATTGCCTGCAATGCCGCCTGTCTGGCGCTGCCGCGCAGACTGTCTTGGGCCCAAGCTGCGGCCTCGTTGGGCTGGCTTTTGGCCCAGATGCGGGTTGCGCAGGCGCAGGCCAGGCTCCGCAGTTCACCGGCGGGAAGTTCCTGGGCGGCCTTCAGGGCCGCAGCGCGGTCGCGCAGCACCCATTGCTCGAACAAAGGCCCCAGATACGCCTGCTTGTCGGCAATGCCGACGATGGAGGAAAGCAGTCGCAGTGCCTGCGCCGGGTCGCGTGCACCCACCTCCAACGCCATGCCTTCCAGTTGCCTTCGTCGCTGCCGACCATCCATTTCTGCAAGCGCTGCAACAAGCGCTGCCTGCACGCTGCGGCCGGATTGGACGACTGGTTGGGTGGAGCGTCCGAAGTCCTTGCTGGGTTTCTCAACCGCTGCAGGAAAGTCTGTGGGGCCGATGCGGCCGAGGCCATAGCCCAGCAACACGGCTGCGAAAAGCGCGCAGCCCTGAGTGATGCGGTGGGTCATTGGAGCCGCGATCAGTTGGGCATTTGCGCCACCTGGAACACCAGGTTCTTGCTCTCCTTGAGGATGCCACCTTCAAATTTCTGAAGGAGGCAGGCCCCCGTGCTGAAATTGAATTGGTAATCACTGCGCCGACCGACGCGGGTCACCACCGACACGGTGAGCAGGGCTCCGTTGGGAGGCTGGGGCAGAGAGTAAGTCAGGGCATAGTTGCGCCCTGAGTCCGAGAAGATCAGCGAATTCTCGAGACCGAAACTCAGACGATCGGCACTGTCATCGCCGGCCTCACCCACCAGCAGCACCCAGCCGACGAGGGAGAGCGGGGGCAACCCGCCGTTGACCGAGGTGGAGGCGATGAGACCGCGTTCTCCGACGGAGTCATCATCGTCCTCGTCATCGGTTTGGCCATCGTTGTCATCATCCTCGTCACTTTCGTTTTCCACGCCATCGCCATCATCATCGCGTTCATCGCGTGAGCCGCGGCGACGGCCATCGCCATCGTCGTCATCCTCATCAATGCTGCCGTTGCGGCGGCCATCGCCGTCAATGTCATCCTCCTCGGCGTCGCCATCGTCGTAGCCGTCGCCGTCAATGTCGTCCTCGTCTGCGGCATCATCGCGCCTGCCGTCACCATCAATGTCCAGTTCGGCGGGGCTGTCGTCCTCCGCCTCATCGCCGTCAATGTCGAGTTCATCGAGGTCGCCATCGCCCCGCCCATCGCCGTCAATGTCGGATTCGTCTGCGCTGTCATCCAGTTCGCCATCGCCGTCAATGTCTTGTTCACGGGCATCGCCGTCGGCGACGCCATCGCCGTCAATGTCCTTCTCCGTCGCCGCGTCATCGCTGCGGCCATCACCGTCAATGTCGGTTTCTTCGGCGTCATTGTCGCTGCGGCCATCGCCGTCAATGTCCAACTCCGAGGCGTTGTCATCCTCCAGCCCGTCCCCGTCAATGTCGAGTTCCTTCGGGGAGTCGTCAGCCAGACTGTCTCCGTCGGTGTCAGTCTCGTAGTCGTCGTCATCCTCAAGGCCATCGCCGTCAATGTCGGTTTCGTCGCTGTCTGCATCGTCTTCACCGTCGCCGTCAGTGTCGTTTTCGGCAACATCGTCGTCGTTGAGACCGTCCCCATCAATGTCCCTTTCGGCGGCGGCGTTGTCCACCAGTCCGTCGCCGTCAATGTCTACCTCGGCCGGATTGTCATCGGGCAATCCATCGCCATCAATGTCGGTTTCCAAGGCGTCATCGTCCTGCAGTCCGTCGCCGTCAATGTCGGTTTCCAAGGCAGCGTTGTTGGCCAAGCCATCGCCGTCGGTGTCTTTTTCCGCCGGGCTGGAGTCGGGACGGCCATCGCCGTCGATGTCGGTCTCGGCCAAGTCATCGTCGGCAAAGCCATCGCCATCAATGTCAGTCTCTGCAGGGTCGTTGTCAGGCAGGCCATCCTCATCAATGTCCAATTCCGTCGGATGGTCATTGTTGAGTTTGTCGCCGATGTAGCGGCCAGCGTAGGGACCACGGCGAGCCAGGCCGCCATCCACATTGCGATCGAGCCCGTTGGGCAGGCCATCGTTGTCCACATCCGTGTCTGTGGAGTTGGCAATGCCGTCCCCGTCGAGATCCAGCATCGGAGCCGCATGCAGGGAGGGCAGGCTCAGCCAAAGTGCAAGCAGAAGGGAGGTGAGTGTTTTCATGGGGTGCAGGGCGCAGTCAGTTCCAATCCCTTGAGGATAGGGCAAAGGCGGGTCAATCAACATCGTTTCCTGAGGTTACCCTCAACAAGGCGCGCTTCCTGGGTCGAAATTGCGCCCGGCTGTGCTCATCTTGTGCTTCCAAGGGTAAGACTGTGGCGAGAATGGTTGTTTGATCAGGATGGATCGACTTGCGCTGACTCTCAGCTTTCGACCATGGGCGCAGTTGCCGCCCATGAGAGGTGCCGCTCTGGGGATCATCGTTTGGGCAGCCTCGGCGGCTCATGGCATCATCCCAAAGCCCAGGGATGCCCCGCAGCCCCTGAGCCCCGAAGCCAGTCGGCAGGCCTTTGTGCTGCCTGAGGGATACCGCATTTCGTTGCTGGCCGCCGAGCCCTTGATCACTGAGCCAAGCGGGATTTGCTGGGATGAGAGGGGGCGCTGTTTTGTCTGTGAATTGCACGGTTACAATCTGGAAGGGCAACTGGAGATTGACGAACTCAACCGCAGCGGTGCGTTGGACCTGGAGGTCAGGCGCGTTCAGGCCAGCGAGGCCAACAAGAAAAGGGCCGAGGCTGAGACCTATGGCACGGTGAAGCTGTTGCGCGACCGCGATGGCGATGGGCGCATGGATGATGCGGTGATCTGGGCGGATCGGCTGCCTCCCTGCCATGGCATTGCCGCCGGCAACGGCGGTGTGATTGTGGCCTGCAGCACGCGCATCGTGTTTCTGGCTGACCGCGATGGCGATGATCGCCCCGAGGTGAAGGAGGATTTGTTCTCCGGCTTCGGTCAGGCCATTTTGGAGCGCAGCATCAACAGCCCAACCTGGAGCCCGGATGGCTGGCTGTACTTTGGCCGTGGCCAGCATGGTGGGCGCATCAGCGGACCGCATCTCAAGACTCCAGTGGAGTTGCCGGCCAGCGATTTTCGCATCCGCGCCGATGGCTCGGCCATCGAGCCGGTGGGCGGCAGCACCAAGACCATGGGCATGACCTTCACGGCCACCGGTGAGCGTTTTGTTTGCACGACGACCCATGCGGGCCTGCAAGTCACGCCGCTTTCCTGGAGTGCGTTGCAGGCCAATGCCGATGCCCCTTCGCCCGCGCTGGATCAGCCCGCCTGCGAGGACACCCGTGTCTATCCCCTGGCCAAGCCGCATCCCTGGCGGGTTCGGCGGGAGGAGCACGCCGAGTACTTCGCCTTCTACCGCAAGATCAGCCTCAGCGATGCCGCTGCCTCCGGGTATTTCACCAGTGCCTGCAGCAATCTGATTTGGCGCGGCGAGTATTTCGTCTGCGAGCCGGCACAAAATCTCGTTCACCGCGCCCGCCTCAAGCGCGAGGGCACCTCCTGGAGCCTTGAGCGCCTGCCGCAGGAGTCGCAAGGTGAGTTTCTCGCCTCGCGTGATTCCTGGTTTCATCCCGTGGCCCTGACGCAGACTCCCACCGGGGATATGGCCATCGTCGATTTTTACCGCGAGATCATTGAGGATTACTCTGCCATCCCACGCCATCTGCAGCAGCAATACGGCCTGCTCAATGGCCGCGACCGTGGAAGGATTTGGGTGCTGCGTGCGGCGGGTGAGTGGCAGGCGCCGCCTCTGAGTGAGGACGAAAAGCAATTGCTGCAATTGCGCCGTGGCGGCGATGTTCATGCCGTGGATTGGAAGCGCGAGTTGTCCGCGCCTCTGGCGCTGGAGTTGGCCTCGGGCCTTGGGCCCAAGCGCGAGGCCCTGCTGAGTTTGGCCCGCCGTTATGGCCACCTGCGCTGGATGGATGCGGCCATTGCCTGCTCCGCCCGAGGCCTCGAGCAGGAGTTGATGCTGGACCTGGCCCGTGATCCCGGCCGTGGTGAGGCGGTGCAGTTTCACCTGGCGGGCATCGTGGCCGGGCGCGGGGATCTTGTGGCGATTCAACAGAGCCTGCAGCGGATGCCCAAGGGGAGATCCGCAGACCTGCTGCGCCAATCTCTGGAGGAGCTGCGCGCGCCCAGGGTGGCAGCGCCGCCCATGGCCTTGCCCGAACCTCCCAAGGCCGTTGAGATTGCCCAATGGGAGAAACGGATGCCTGCGGTGCTGGCGGCCTTGGAAAAGCCGGCCGATGCGGGGCGGGGGCGCGAGGTCTTTGCCGGCCTGTGTGCGGCCTGCCACCGCAGCCATGGCTTGGGGGCAAGCGTGGGGCCGGATCTCGATGCGGAGTTTCAGCGCGCGCCACAGACCATCGTGCGCGACATTCTCTTTCCCAGTGAGGCGGCAAGGCCGGGTTATGACAGCGTGCATGTGCAGACCAGACGCGGTGAAAATCTGCTGGGCATTGTGACCTCGGAGTCGCCCACCAGCCTGACCTTGGCGCTGGCCGGAGGGGCTCAGCGCACCGTCCTGCGCAAGCATGCCCAGGTGCGCAGGCTGCGGCAGGTTTCCCTGATGCCTGCGGGCTTGGGCGAGGTCCTGCAACCCGGGCAGATTGCCGATCTCATTGCCTTCCTGCGCTCTGCCCCCACCAGCCGTTGAAGGCCTGGGATCGGGGCGGCGGTCAGCGGGCGGGGGCGCAGGGAAAAATGCGCTGGATTCGCGAGGATGGCTGGCCCGATGGCGTACCTTCAACTCGGCATGGTTTTTGATCGTTTGTGCTTGATTTTCCGAGCCGCTGTGATGGCGGCCTTGGCCCTGCCATGCCTGGCGCAATCCGGGGGCGAGTCCTTCTTCAAGGCTGAGGTGGAACCCCTGCTTCGGGCACGCTGTCTGGAGTGCCACTCCCATGCCGGCAAGATCAAGGGCGGCTTGGTGTTGGACTCGCGAGCCGGATGGCAGAGTGGAGGCGACAGCGGGCCGGCAATTCAGCCTGGTCAGGTCGGCAAGAGTCGTCTCATTGAGGCTGTGCGTTACGGCGATCCGCATCTGGCGATGCCGCCGAAGGGCAAACTGCCGGCAGCGGAAATTGCGATCCTCGAGCGTTGGGTGGCGATGGGGGCTCCAGATCCCCGTGTGGCTGCGGCAGCCCCGGTGGCGGCCAAGTCCGGCGTGGACATTGAAGCTGGGCGTCGTCACTGGGCCTATCAACCCGTGGTCGCGCCGCCGGTGCCTGCGCTGCAGAAGGACCCTTGGCCGCACAATGAGGTGGACGCCTTTTTGAAGCGCCGCCTGGATCAGGCGGGGCTTGTGCCTGCGGCAGATGCCGATGCGCATGAGTGGCTGCGACGGATCAGCCTTGATCTCACCGGGCTGCCGCCCACGGAGGAAGAGATCGCGGACTTCATCGCCGATGATTCGGCGCAGGCACGCGCCAAGGTCATTGAGCGCTTGTTGGGCAGTCGGGCCTATGGCGAGCGCTGGGCCAGGCATTGGCTCGATCTGGTGGGTTATGCCGAGCAGATCGGCACCGAGGGCAAGGTCTTTGCCGAGCATGCCTGGCGCTACCGCGATTATTTGGTGGAGAGCTTCAACACCGACAAGTCCTACCAGCGCCTGGTCATGGAGCAGCTTGCCGGAGATCTTTTGCCGGCGTCAACTCCGCGCGAGCGGCGCGCCAACCTCATCGCCACCGGCTTTCTGCTGTTGGGCGATGTGGACATCAATGCCATCGACAAGCTCAAGATGGAGGTGGACTTCATTGATGCCCAGGTCAGCAAGGTGGGCACCGCCTTTTTGGGCATGACGCTGGGCTGTGTGCGCTGCCATGATCATAAGTTCGATGCGATCGGTCTGCAGGATTACTACGGGCTTGCCGGCATCATGCGCAGCAGCAAGACCACCTTCAAGACTCCGCATGGGATCTGGAGCAATGTGCAGCGTGTGGCCCTGCCCATTCTGCCGGAGGACGAGGAGGCCGGGCGGCTGCATGAAGCCCAGCTCAGGCCCAAACGCGATGAGTTGGCCGCCTTGCAGGCAAGGCTCAAGGCCCTGCCCACGAAGGCCGGGCCACAGGAGCAGAAACAACGCGATGAGCTCAGCTCCAGGATCGCCAAGCTCGAGCTGGCCATTGCGCACGGCGAGTACTTCCACCCCGGCCGACCCAAGGCCATCGCCGTGGAGGACGCGGCCCAGCCCGCCGACATGCGCATCACCATTCGCGGCAATCCCTACGCGCTCGGAGCCAGTGTGCCGCGCGGCCTGGTGCGCGTGGCCTCATGGGAGGAGCAGCCGAAGATCGCGGCCAATCAAAGCGGTCGCTTGCAACTGGCGCAGTGGATTGCCGATGCCCGTCACCCGCTCACCGCCCGCGTGGCAGTCAACCGCATCTGGCAAAAGCTCTTTGGCGAGGGCCTGGTGCGCAGTGTGGATTACTTTGGGGTGCGCGGTGACCGGCCCACCCACCCGGAGTTGCTCGATTATCTCGCCGCGCGCTTCATGCGAGAGGGCTGGTCACCAAAGGCCTTGATCCGCCTGCTGGTCTCCAGCCGTGCCTATGCGATGCGCTCAAGCGCCGCGCTTGATGGGAGGCTGGCAAAGGTTGATGCCGACAACCGCCTGCTGTGGCGCATGAATGCGCAGCGCTTGGACGCCGAGTCGATTCGCGATGCGATGCTGCTGGCCTCGGGTCGCCTCGTCTCCGGCCAGGGCAGACCAGGGCTGCCGCTGGAGTTTGCGGAGAATGTCAGCGGCCTGCCCATCACGGCCAAGAGCAATCACCCCCAGTTTGCGATCAAGACGGAGCGTGCCACTCAGGCCTTTGAACGCACGCTTTACCTGCCAGTGGTGCGCACCGGCACCCAACCCGGCAGCGCCAGACTGCGCGATATCTTCGACTTCCCGCAGCCTGCGCAGCTCGCCGGCAAACGCAGCGAGACCACGGTGCCCACGCAGTCGCTTTATTTGCTCAACGCGGAGCTCATTGCTCAGCGCGCTGATGATGTGGCCGCCTTGTTGTGTCGCGGCGCCGGCTTCGATGAGCGGGTCGGCATCAGCCGCCTCTGGCTTCGCCTTTTCAGCCGGCCGCCTCAGCCTGCGGAGGTGCAGGAGAGTCTGGCCTTCCTCGCCCAGGTCCGCGCCGAGCAGGTGAGAGCCGCCAAGCCTGACGAACCGCAGGCTGCCCTTTCTGAGCTGGCCCGCGCCCTCATGGCCACTGGAGAATTTCTGCGTCGCCCCTGATCATGATCCCGCCCTCTGCCCCCTTTTCCCGCCGTCACCTGCTGCAACATGCTGGCGCAGGTTTTGGTGCCATGGCGCTGCAAGGCCTGTTGCAGGCCGCGTCCAATCCACTTGCCCCGCGCCGTGCGCATCTGCGCCCGCGAGCCAAGCGCGTGATCTTCCTGTACATGTCTGGCGGCCCCTCGCAGATGGATCTCTTCGACCCCAAGCCGCTGATTCAGCGCCGCCATGGGCAGAGCATTCAGGCCCCGCTGCCGGACCGCGACAAGCACGAGAGCACCGAGCGCATGTTGGCTCTTGGCACCGAGATTCCGGTGCGTCCACGCGGCCAGTCTGGCGTGACCATCTCCGATCTGTTGCCGCACACCGCGGCCATTGCCGATGAGATCTGCCTGTTGCGTGCCGTGCACGCCGACAACAATCAGCACGGGCCGGCGGCCCTGCAGTTTCACACCGGAGCGCTGACGGAGGCCAGACCCTCCCTGGGCTCGTGGATCAGTTATGGTCTGGGCACCGAGAACGAGAGTCTGCCTGGATTTCTCACCATTCATCCCGGCATCGATACCAGGCTATACGGTTCCTCATTCTTGCCTGCCGCCCATCAAGGCACGCCCGTGGTGCTCCCCGCCAAGGCCAGCGATCCGGCCATTGATTTTCTCACCGACAATCAATCCGATGTGGGCTCACAGCGCCGCCGCTTTGAGTTCATTCAGCGCATGAATCGCCGCCTGCTTGAGCGCGAGCCAGCGGACCCCCGTCTTGAAGGGATGATTCACAGCATGGAGACCGCCTTTCGCATGCAGAGTGCGGCACCGCAGTTGGTGGACTTGAGCAATGAGAGTCCGGCCACCCAACGGCTCTATGGCATTGGTGAGCCCAACACTGACCGCAATGGTCGTGCCCTGCTGTTGGCAAGGCGATTGAGTGAGGCTGGGGTGCGTTTTGTGCAGGTCACCCTCGACGGCTGGGATCACCATGGCGGCATTCGTGCCGCCCTGCCCAAAAGTTGTGCCGCCTCCGACAAGCCCTGCGCGGGCCTGATCCGCGATCTCAAATCCCGCGGCCTGTTGGAGGACACGCTGGTGGTTTGGAGCGGCGAATTCGGGCGCACTCCGTGGAGCCAGGATTTAAGCCGCACCGCACCCATTGAGAAGCATGGCCGCGAGCATCAGCCCGACAGTTTCTGCTCCTGGATGGCGGGAGGCGGTGTGCGCGGAGGCCTGATGCATGGCCAGACCGATGAGTTTGGCTATCGGCCCGTGGAAGGTCGGGTGCATTTGCATGACCTGCACGCCACCATTCTGCACCTGCTGGGCTTGGATCACGAGCGTCTGACCTGGCGGCAATTGGGCCGCGACTACCGCCTGACCGATGTGTACGGCGAGGTGGTGCGCGAGATCCTCGCCTAAGGCTTGAAGTCGGCAGGCCTTGCAACAGGGCGCCGACCTTGGGCGTTCCCTTGCCCATGAAGCCCTCAATCCTCGCACTGACCCTGATCTGGGCCGCTGCCGCCCCAGGCCAGCGTCCTGAGGTCACCCGGCCCCGGCAGACCAGTGGGGATCAGCGCGTGCAGCCGCAGTGGCAGGAGGGCCTGCGCCTCACGGTTGGCAACCGCGATGCCGATCTGGTGGGTGCGGATCAACGGGTGTTGCAGGCCGCCGTGGACATGCTGGCCAATCTCGGCGGCGGTGAGGTCTGCATCAAGGCGGGCACCTATCGCCTGCGCAACGCAGTCCACCTGCGCTCAGGGGTGCACCTGCGTGGTGAAGGCGAGGCCACGCGGCTGATCAAGGAGCCCTCCATCACCGTGGCGCTGGAGGAAGACAGCGATTGGTACGATCAGGAGATCACCCTTGCCGATGCCAGCGGCTTTCGGGTGGGCGACGGAGTCTGCCTGCGCGCCCGCGATCCGGTCACGGGCAGGCAGACCGTCCTGAAACGCACTCTGGTGGCGCGCAGCGGCTCGCGCTTCAAGTTGGACAAGGCGCTGCGGGAAAATCTCTGGACCATTCACGGCGCCAACTGCAGCAGCTCCTTTGCCTTGTTGGATGGTGAGTTTGTGGAGGATGTGCGCATCGAGAACCTGTCCCTGGATGGCAACCGCGGGCAGAATGCTGAACTCGACGGCAACTACGCCGGTGGCATCTTCCTGCAGGATTGCAATCGGGTGCAGATGCGCAGGCTCTGGGTGCGCAACTATCCAGGCGATGGGATTTCCTGGCAGATCAGCCACGATGTGTTGGTCGAGGACTGTGTGTTGGAAAACCACCGCAACCTTGCGCTGCACCCAGGCAGCGGATCACAGCGGCCAATCATTCGCCGCAATGTGCTGCGTGGCAGTGACATTGGTTTGTTCTTTTGCTGGGGCGTGAAGTACGGTCTGGCCCAGGACAATCAGATCGAGGGCAATCGGGTGGGCATTTCCATTGGCCATCGCGACACCGACAATCTGGTGACGGGCAATGCCGTGGCGGCAAGCAAGGCGCAGGGTCTGCTCTTTCGCCCGGAGCGCGGCGCCAGTTTCGCCGGGCACCGCAACCGCATCATCGGCAACCGCTTCCTCAACAATGCCGGCCATGGCAACGCGGTGGTGGAAGTGCAGGGGGGCACCCAGGACATTCTCATTGCCAACAACGAATTTGCCGAGCATCGCCGTGGCGTGCGCACTCAGGCGGTGAAGATTGGGCCTGAGGCCAAGGCCATCGCGCTTGAGGGCAATCGCAGCACGGGTGCGGTGCAGTTGACCGAGCCCTAGCTTGGCGTCCGTGCGGCGCGCCACGCCTCAAGGCTTGGGCTTGCCAGCCTTGTTGCGCTTGCCTGCCTTGGCCTGCGTCCACTGTGGCCTCCAGTCTGGGTTGTCGCTGCGGGCTTGGTCGAGATAGGCACTGAGCCGGGCCACCAACTCCGGCTGCAACGCGGCGAGGTTGCGCTGCTCGGTGGGATCGTTTTGAAGGTCGTAAAGCTCCAGGGCCTCCGCCTTGGGCGCGCTGCGAATGCCCTTCCAGCGGCCTTGGTAAAGTGTGGCCTGCCTGAAGCCGCCCTCGTGAAACTCCCAATAGAGAAACTCATGGTTGGCCTGCTCTGCGCTGCGGCCTTGCAGGCTGGGCAGCAGACTGATGCCGTCGGTGAGCGCAGGGGGCTGCGCGCCCGCCAGTTCGGCAGCTGTGGGCAGCAGGTCACTGAAGTGGCCAACATGCGCGCTGAGGCCAGGCTTGATCTGCCCTGGCCACCAGGCAATGAAGGGCACGCGAATGCCGCCATCGGTCAGGCTGCGCTTCATGCCGCGCCATGGCCCGGAGGGGTTGAAGCGCTTGGGGTCATGGCCGCTTTCCTGATGCGGGCCGTTGTCGCTGGTGAAGATGACCAGCGTGCGATTGGCCAAACCTGTTTCCTCAAGCCGCCGCAGCAGGCGTCCCACATACTCAGCGAGCAGGCCAATCATCGCTGCCTGTCCCTTGTCAGGCTCGGGCCAATCCTTGCTGGCGTAGGGGCCAAAGTCCAACACCTGCGCGCCATTGCCCAGGGCCTTGCTGCGCTCGTTGTTGGCATGGGGAATCACCAGGCTCCAGTAAAGGAAGAAGGGTTGATTCTGGTGCCGATCAACAAACTCCACCGCGCGGCGGGCAAAGAGCTCATCGGCGAATTGCACAGGCTTGGAGGCGTAGCCGGCGCCGCTGTCGCCCACGGCCACCAGGTCATTGGGCAGGGTCACCTTGGTTTCGTTCTCCCACAAAAAGGAAGGGAAGTGGTTGTGGGCATGGTGCTGATTCAAGTATCCAAAGAACTCGTCAAAACCCTGCTTGAGGGGAAGGCCACTTGCGGCGGGGCCCACATCGCCAAGGCCCCACTTGCCAATCAACGCGGTGCGGTAGCCATTGGACTTCAGAAGGGCGGGCACGGTGAGATCGCCAGCCTGCAGGGCCTGGGCCTGCGGGCGTTCCTTGCCAGCATTGCCGCGCACGCGGGTGTGGCCATGGTGCAGGCCTGTCATGAGCACACTGCGCGATGGGGCGCAGACCGTGGCCCCAGCATAAAACTGCGGGAAGCGCAGGCCCTGCGCCGCCATGCGGTCGAGGTTGGGCGTGGCGATGAGTTTCTGGCCTTGGCAGCCCAGGTCACCCCAGCCCAGATCATCGGCCATGATCCAGATCAGATTGGGGCGCATCGCTGCGGCATCGGCCGCGCGATTGGCGGAGGGCAGGAGCAGCAGGAGAACGAGCAGGGCAAGCAGTGGCATGTCGGCTGGTTTAACGCTGGCATCGGCTGCTTTCTACCGCCGATGAGCCTTGAGTTGAGCTTCACGCAGGCCCCTGCGTTGCGCTGTTTCCCTCTCTTGGCTGCGGCCGCGCTCAGTGCTGCACTTCAGAGGTGGTGGAAAAATCAAAGACATGGGGTTTGCCCTCGTCGTCTTGGATCTCGATTCGCCGGATGGCGATGCCGCTGCTGTTCTGGGGTGGGTTGAGGCGCAGGTGCAGGATGTCGGCGCGTTGGGGCAGGGTCAGCTCCACAACCTGCCAAGCCTCGCCTTGCGGCCAGACAAACTCGCGGGCTTGATGGGGCAGGAAGCTCTCCTTGCTGCTGCGCCAGGTCAGTTGGGCGCGGCCCTTGCCGGCGTCCTTGGCGCGCAGGGTCAGACGCAGTTGCAGGGGGCCTTGCAGATCAAGGCCAGCGCGGGCGTAGAAGCCTGGCTTGGCGGGGGATTCGGGGATGAGTTTAAGGCCGCCATCTCTCAGTTTCAGGCTGGCGCTGCGGGCAATCCATCCCTGCATGGGGTCGCTGGTGGCCAGAGGGGGCTTCGCCGGGATTGGCTTGATGAGCCCGTGTTCAGCGAAGAGGTCCTGATGGTGGCGGGTGAAACCGGACTCCTCCGGCTGCAATCCAGCCGGTTTGAGTTGCGCAGCCCAGGTTTGCAGCGAGGTTTTCAATCGTTGCAGGATCTGCGGCTGGCTGGAGGCCAAATTGGCTTGGGCGTTTTCGCCGCCGGGTTGGCTGACATCAAACAGAAGCGGGGGTTGGCTGCCGAGTTGGATCAGTTTGTAGGGCATCTCCAAGACGGCGGCCTGACCACCCCAACGCCAAAACAGTTGGCGCTTGGGCCAGGGGCCCTGTCGGCTGATCTGGGGATGCAGGTTGATGCCATCGAGTCTGGGGTCGGCAGGCAGGCCGGCCAGGGCGTTGATGGTCGCGGCCACATCCAGATTGATGACGGGTTCATCAATGACCTTGCCTGCGGGCCAGTGGCCGGGCCATGCGCCCAGGAAGGGCACGCGAATGCCGCCTTCCGAGAGCATGCCCTTCTGCCCCTTCATGGGTTCGTTGAGCGAGCCATTCCAGGATTTGCCCAAGGGCGCGCCGTTGTCTCCAATGAAGAAAATCAGGGTGTCCTGCTCCTGGCCCATGGACTTGAGGGCAGCGCGCAAGCGTCCGAGTCCCTCGTCCATGCAGGCCATCATGGCCAGGGCCTGACGGCGCGGCAGTGGCAACTGGGACGGAGTGCGGTCAAACCAGGGCTGTGGCGATTCCAAGGGCACATGGGGTGCGTACCAGGCGAGGTACAGCAGCCAGGGTTGCTCAGGCTTGGCCGCGCGGCGTTTGAGGAAGCCAAGGGCGGCCTCGGTCTGCACCTCGACTCGGAAGCGTGGGTCATGGATGAGTTGCGGGGGATGGGGCAGTGGCTGGCCGGCGAGATCGTGCGAGGCATGATAGGATTTGAGCTCACCGCGGAAATACTCATCAAAGCCCTGATGCTGCGGCAGGTGGGTGGGCAGCAGTCGCGTGGCCTTGGGGCCGCCCTCGCCACCGATGTCGAGATGGCTTTTGCCGACAAAGCCACTGAGATAGCCTGCGGGTTTGAGGCGCTCGGCCAGGGTGATTTCAGCCAGGGGCAGGGGGCCGCGGCGGTTGTCCTCCAAACCGAAGCGCTGCGGATAGCGGCCGGTCATCACGCCGGCTCGTGAGGGCATGCATTGGGGGGCGCAGACCAGACCGCGGGAAAAGCGCAGCCCGTCGCGGGCCAGTTGGTCGAGATGCGGTGTGTGCAGATGTGGGTCCCCGCCTTGAATGCCCAGATCGGCCCAGCCATGGTCATCGCTGTAGAGCAGGAGTAGGTTGGGCTTGCGTGCCAACTCGGGACCTGAGGATTGCCCCGAGGCAGCAGTCCCGCTGAGGGCAAGCAGCGCAGGCAAAAGGCAGTAAGACAGGAGGCGGCAACAAGGCATGGGCCTGCTAACGCCGGGAAGGCTCCTCATCCATCAGGGAGTTGCGGCCACGGCGCCAGCGCTGTTGCCGCTGCGCGGGCGGTCAAAAAAATCCCTCGGCAACCGATGGGCGGGATCCGCCTTGTCCAAGGGGGCATCCGAACTGGGGGCGCAATCATGATTGACGCCCTCCCAATCGGCCTTGATGAAATCCTGCAGGCCGCGACCGAGGCTGCATCCTTCCTTGGGGCCATGGCCGAACACCACATTGCCACTGATGCGCACGCCCTTGGCGCCGTTGGCAAAGTGCAGGGCATTCTGCTCGGCGGAATAGAGGATGTTGTTGGCCAGCAACATGCCCTCGCGCGCGTTCCAGGAACCTCCGCTCAAGGCATGGCCGCGGTTGATGATGGTGTTGTGAATGAGCTGCAGGTTGAGGGTTTTGCCCTGATGATCCGTGCTGGTAAAGCCACTGCCTTTGGCGCTGATGAGGATGTTGTTGCGCACGATGGCCTCGCCCTGCACCTGCATGCAGTGATCCCCGCTGCGTCGGCAGAGGTTGCGCTCAATGAGGTTCACGGGCCTGCCATTGGTGCCGTAAACGGTGATGCAGGGGTACTGGGTGTCGTGCACATCGTTCTCCGCGATCAGGTTGCCCCAGGAGCCCTGCTTGACTTCAATGCCATCGCCCTGATCGCCCTGGCAGTCGTGGATGTGGTTGAGGGCGATGATGCTCTCTGACATGACATGCTGGGCGTTGTTGGCGCCCAGATACATGCCCTCGCCGTGGCCGCCGCCGTGATGAATGTGATTGCGGGTCAGATGCAGGTGGTGGGTGTCGGCGCTGTTGGCACTCAGGCAGACCGATCCGGTGTGATGAATGTGGCAGCGGTCCACCCAGACTTCATGGCAATGATGCAGGCGCAGGCCATGGCTGCCGCCGGTGATTTCAAGCCCGCGCAGGATCAGGTGATGCACCTCGGTGGCCTGCCCAACATTGAGCACATTTTGTTTGTCGTCAGGGCGGGTGATGATGACTTGGGCACCGGGCGCAGCCACGATGGCAATCGGGGCCTGCTCGCTGCCGCTGACCTGCAGGTCCCAGAAGCTCGGCACGCTGTAGGTGCCGGCGGCCAACTCGAGTTGGTCGCCGGGTTGCAGCGCGGCGACGGCCTTCACCAGGGCGGCTCCATCGCCGCTGCCCAGCGCAATCACGCGTTTGGGGGTGATGTTGCCCCAGGCTGGATCGTAATTGGCGGCCGACAGGGCGGTGCTGATCAGGGCGAGGGTGGCAAGGGCAAGGTGGCGCAACATCGTGGTGGAAGCGGTTGCTGGTTTACGCGCCAGGCTGAGGCCTTCACGCAGAGAAAATGCAGCCTGCCCGCTGCCTAGGCCACGATGTCCTTGAGGACATGGCCATGGACATCGGTGAGGCGGCGCTCAATGCCGTTGTTGTAGAAGCTCAGGCGCTCGTGATTGAGCCCCAGCAGGTGCAGCAGGGTGGCGTGCAGATCGTAGATGGTGCTGACCTTCTCGACGGCCTGATAGCCGAACTCGTCGGTGGCGCCATGGCTGGTGGCTGGCTTGACGCCGGCGCCCATCAGCCAAACGGTGAAGCCCTTGGGATTGTGGTCGCGGCCATTGGCGCCTTTCTGGAAGGTGGGCATGCGGCCGAACTCGGTGACAAAGGCCACCAGGGTGTCGCGCAACATCCCGCGGGCCTTGAGGTCGCGCAGCAGAGCGGCGCAGGGTTGGTCGAGGATGGGCGCGTGGACGGCGTACTGCTGATGAATGGTCTTGTGGCCGTCCCAATTGCCAACGCCCTCGCCCATGGCGTAGGAGCCGTTGAAGAGTTGCACAAAGCGCACGCCCTGCTCAAGCAGGCGGCGGGCCATCAGGCAGTTTTTGGCAAAGCCGGCCTTGTTGCTGTTGCTGTCCTCGGTGCCGTAAAGCGTGCGGGTGGCCGCGGATTCACCGCGCAGGTCGCTGATCTCAGCGGCAGCCAGTTGCATGCGCGCGGCCAGTTCGTAGGCGGAGATGCGTGCGGCCAGATCGCTGTCACCGGGATTGCGCTCGAGGTGGGCGTCGTTGAGGCGGCGCAGCAGGTCGCGTGTGGCCTGCTCGGCGGCGGGGCTGAATTGCGCGGGTGTGGCGAGATTGGGGATGGGTTTTTGGGCGTTGAAGGCCGTGCCTTGAAAGGCGGCGGGCAGGAAGGCACTGCTCCAGTGCCTCGGGCCGATCTGCGGCACTCCACGGGGATCGGGGATGGCCACAAAGGCCGGGAGATTTTGATTCTCGCTGCCCAAGGCGTAGGAGACCCAGGCCCCACAACTTGGAAAGCCATCGAGGATGAAGCCGGTGCCCATTTGGTTCTCCGCTGGACCGTGCGTGTTGGACTTGGCCGTCATCGAGTGGATGAAGCACATGTCATCGGCAAGCTCGGCGAGGTTGGGCAGCAGGTCAGAGATCATCTTGCCGCTCTGGCCGCGGGGTTTGAAATCGCGGATGGGCTTGATGAGGTTGCCTTGCTCGCCTTGGAAGGTGATCAGATTGCCCGCCCCTGGCATGGGCTGATTGTGGCGCTTGAACAACTCCGGCTTGTAGTCCCAGGTGTCCACATGGCTTAAGGCGCCGCTGCAAAAAATCATGAGCACCTGCTTGGCGCGGGGCGCGAAATGCGCGGGGCGCGGGGCGTAGGGGCGGGCGGGATCAATCTGCGGGCGCAGGGGGGCTTCGTTGGCCAACAGGCCATCGTCGCGCAGCAGGGAGGCCAGTGCCAGGCTGCTGAGGCCTGACACACTTTGGCCGAGAAATTGCCGACGATGCAGAAGGTGGTTCATGAAGAGGTCAGTCCAGGCGAATGAATTCGTTGCTGTTGTAAAGCGCGCGGGTCAGCAGCGGCAGGCCGTGTGCCGCAAGCAGGGGCTCGCAGGCCGCCATTTCATCAGCGCGCGCTGCGCGTTGATAAAGCAGCGCAAAGGCGCGCTGAATCTGGGCCTTGGGGGCCTTGCCCACTTCCGTCTCAATGCGCTTGGCCAGGGCCGCGGCTTGATCCAGCGCGAAGCGGCTGTTGAGCAGGTTGAGAGCCTGCAGCGGTGTGGTTGAGGAGGTGCGCTTGGGTTGGGGTTGGCCGGCATCGGGGCAGTCAAAGGCGCCGAAGAAATCGTCGAGCATCGTGCGCGGTTTGCTTTGGTAAACCATGCGGCGGTACTCGGCGGGACCGTATTGCGCCTTGGTCACATAGACCTTCACATAGTTTTCGTTGGGTTCGAAGAGATCAAACCCCGGGCCGCCCATCTTCAGGTCGAGCAGGCCACTGCTGGAGAGCATGCTGTCGCGAAGGGCCTCGGCTTCGAGGCGGCGCGGCGGGAAGCGCCAAAGCAGGCGGCTTTGCGAATCGCGGGTGGCGGCCTCAGCCTTCCATTGGCTGCCTTGGGCAAAGGCGCGTGAGTTGAGGATGAGACGGTGAATGTGCTTCAGGCTCCAGCCGTTTTGCATCAACTCCGAGGCCAAAAAGTCGAGCAGTTGGGGGTGGCTGGGTCTTCCGCCGTTGAAGCCAAAATCACTGGGGGTGTCCACCAGGCCGCAGCCGAAGTAATGATGCCAAAGCCGATTGACGATGACGCGCGCCGTCAGCGGGTTGTCGCTGCTGACAATCCAATCCGCCAGGGCAAGGCGGCGTTGTTGCTCGCTGCTGTTGGCCGCAAGGGTCATGGGCCTGCCGATGCGGCTCAGGGCGCTGGGCGCGACTTCCTCACGCGGTTGGGTGGGGTCGCCGCGATGATTGCGCCTGGTGGGGCCAGGGGTTTGAAAGGTGCCGGCATAGACCTGCGGGCCTTCGATGCTGGTCTTGCTGCGACCAGCCTCGCTGGCCACCTGTTTCCATTGCTTCCGGTCGGCGGAGACTTCAACGCGGTAGCCGGTGACCAGGCGGTCCTTGAAGCGTTGGCCGCCGCTGCCGCTGCGGTCGCGGCTGAAGATCACCCGCACCAACTCCTGGGGTTGGGTGAATTCCATCTCGATCCAGCCGCGCCCTGGCTCCTTGCTGATCCAACTGCGGTCGTTGCCGTAGCGTCCGTCGTTGATGAATTCCATGCGGTGCTTGCTGTGCCTGCCGTCCTCAAAGGTTCCCGAGACCTTGACCCGCGCTTGGCGGGCCACATTGGCGCCGCCCTTGTTGTAAACCTCAAGCTCATCAATGCAGGGCTGGCTGCCGCTGCTTGCGGTGATGGTGAAGCGCAAAAAGCGCGCCAACTGCGGCACGAAGTTCTCCTCATTGGGGCCGGGGCCGATGGCAGGGCGCAGGCTGGGTTGGGCGAGGGGAGGTGCAGCCTTGTCGGCAAGTTTTTCGCGCCAGAGTCGCTCGCCGTGTTGCACGCCCTGAAAGGCGGCCAGCACGCCGTAGTAGTCCGTGGTGGGAATGGGGTCGAACTTATGATCGTGGCAGCGCGCGCAATTGAGGGTCACCCCCAGGAAGGTGGCGGCGGTGGTGCTGACCATGTCATGGAGTTCATCGGCGCGTTGGTTGGCGGTGAGCACTGGGTCCTTGGAGCCAACGCGGTCCTTGGCGCCGCCGACCAAAAAACCCGTGGCGGCATCGGCGCCCAGAGCATCGCCGGCGAGCTGCTCGCGCACAAAGCGGTTGTAGGGCTTGTCGGCGTTGAAGGCCTCGATGACATAATCGCGGTAGGGCCAGGCATTGGCGCGGGCGCGGTTCATTTCAAAGCCATCGCTCTCGGCGAAGCGGACCACATCCAGCCAATGCCTCGCCCATTTCTCACCAAAGCGCGGCGAGGCCAAAAGCTCATCAATGACCCGGGCCTTTTGCGCCACGGTGAAGTCGGCGACCTGCTCCGGGCTTGGGGGCAGGCCGGTGATGCTGAAGTGCAGCCTGCGCAGCAAGGTGCGCGAATCGGTTGGTGGGTTCATTTGCAGGCCTGCGCTGTTGAGCTCGCGCTGCAGAAAATCGTCAATGCTGCGGCCCTGCGCCGGGCGCTGGATGGGTTTCCAGGCCCAATGCTGGAGGCGGGGGTCGCTGGCCAAGGCGCGATCCTGCGCGTTCTCCGGCCATGAGGCACCGGCATCAATCCATGCCGCCATGGCCTTGACCTGTGCGGGGCTGAGGCGTTCGCCTTTGGGCGGCATGCGCAGATCGGGGTCGCTGGAGGTGATGCGGGCCAGTAGCGCGCTCTTGGCGCTTTGACCGGGTACAATCACCGGGCCTTCGCTGCCGCCTTTGAAGGCGAAGGATTTCGCGTCGAGGCGCAGGTCA
>Ga0222712_10002175_pt1 | contig 22887 bp, 18 predicted proteins | sample C33_657DmetaG_FD_165043 | JGI IMG/M metagenome (GOLD analysis project Ga0222712, IMG submission 165043) | Estuarine water microbial communities from San Francisco Bay, California, United States - C33_657D | ecosystem: Environmental > Aquatic > Marine > Unclassified | place: USA: California... | reverse complement strand
TTTCTTCCCGGCCGAGATGGCCTGATTCACCGGCATGCGGATTGAGTCCGGCGACAATGATCCGGGGTTGGGCAATGGCAAAGCGCTGCACGAGATCGCCACGCAGCACCCGTAGCGTGCGTTCCAAACTTTCGCGGGTGATGGCGGCAGCGACGCCGTGCAAGGGCAGATGGGTGGTGGCCAGCGCAACACGCATACCGCCGCCGGCAAGCATCATCACCACATGCGGCGACTGCAGGCGTTCCTGCAGGAATTCGGTGTGTCCGGTGAAGGGAATGCCGGCGTCATTGATGACGCCCTTGTGCACCGGCGCCGTGGCCATCGCATCAAAAATGCCGTCGCGGCAGCCGTCGGTGGCGATTTCCAGCGTGCGCAGTACGTAGCGGCTGTTGGCCGGATCGAGGCGGCCGGCAACGGCCTGTTTTTTCAGGGGCACGTGCAATACCGAAAATGCCGGGGCGCTGTCGCGACTGTTAAACCGCGGCGGCGCACCGGTAAATCCCAGCTTGCGCGCACGGGTGTGCAGTAGTGTTTCGTCAGCGATGACGACGATGCGCGCAGGGAATGTGTGATCGCTGATCATCGCGCACAGATCCGGACCGATGCCTGCGGGTTCGCCGGCGGTGACCGCAACCAGCGGCGTGTTGGAGGGGGTTGTCATGTGGAGCCGGATTTTACGTCGGCCCTTGCCGGTCAGCTGCGGTTTTCGAGACGCTGTTCGACGTAGGCGCGATCACGCAGCTGGCGTACCCATTCCTGATAGGCCTCGTCGGTTTTGCGGTCGCGCAGAGTCTTGCGTGCATTCAGGCGCCGGCCTTCCTGGGTCATGTCATGGTTGCGCCGTTCGATGACCTGGATCAGGTGCCAGCCAAAAGGGCTGCGCACCGGCGCGCTGATTTCACCGGGTTTCAGCGCATCCATGGCGCGTTCAAACTCGGGCACGGTGTCGCCGGGGGAAAGCCAGTTCAGTTCGCCGCCGCGTGACGCACTGGTGTCTTCCGAGCGCGACCGCGCCAGTTCGGCAAAATCGGCTTTGTTGTCGAGGCGTTCTTTCAGCGTGAGGATGCGGTTGCGCGCTTCGGTTTCGGAAACCAGCTCGTTGGTCTTGATCAGGATATGGCGCGCGCGCGTCTGCTGGATCATGACCGGGGCTGCGCCGCCGCGCCGTTCGTTCAGGCGAAGAATGTGGAAGCCGTTGGAACTGCGCAGCAATTCGCTCAGCTGGCCGGCCTGCAGCGGCCGCAGCGCATCCAGAAACAGCGCCGGCAGCCGGCTGGACTCGCGCCAGCCGAGCAAGCCGCCCTGCAGTGCTTCAGGACCGTCGGAAAAAGCAGCAGCGATCTGACGGAAATCCGCGCCGCCCTTGATCTGCGACAGCGCCTGCTCAGCGCGTTCACGGCGTTGCTGTAACTGTTCGGGCGTGGCTTTTTCGGGAACGGAGATCAGGATATGCGAGACATTGAATTCGTCGCGACCAGACTGGGCCATCTGGCTCTGGATGAAGTTGTCGACTTCCGATTCGGTGACAACGATTTTTTGTGCGACTTCTCGTTCGCGCAATCGTGAGAGGGTGATTTCGCTGCGGATGTCCTCACGGAATTTATCGTAGGGTACATTGTCCTTCGCCAGTACCGTGCGCAGTTCCACTACGGTCATCTTATTCTGCTCGGCAATCTTCAACAAGGCGCGGTCGAGTTCGGCGTCATCCACGCGCGTTCCGGTGTCGCGAGCGTGCTGCATCTGCACTCGGTCGTTGATCGTCCGTTCCAGCAACTGACGCTCGAGGACCTGGCGCGCGGGCGGCTGTGTGCCCTGTTGGGCCAGTTGTCGCAGCGCGAAATCGACCCGTGCCGCCAGTTCGCGTTCGGTGATCACTTCGTCATTGACGACCGCGACGATGCGGTCGACAACGACAATCGAGCGGGGCTTGGATTGCTGGGCCTGCACAGTCGCTGCAATCAGCAGCAGGCAGGCGGCAGTCAGTCGGAGGGCGGTTCGGAGGTGCATGTCATATCCAGGGTTTGGGATGCAGCCGGGGGTTTTCCGGGCGCGCCGTTCGGACGCGCCGGTCAGAACAGTCCCGGTACATTGTATTCGACCGGCGCCGGAGAGCGCGGATCGAATGGTTTGTAGCCAATAATATTACGCTTAAGCACTTCCATCGGGCTACTGCCGATGCGAGAAACGCCGGTCAATTCCAGCATGACGAAGATTGACGTGCTGGCCGCTTTGCTGGTGGTGGCGAAGCGGTGTGCGGCAACGCGCAACGACCAACAGCGGTCGTTGTATTCAATGCCGGCCAGAGCCTCCAGCGCGCGGTTGTCGCGCAGCGAGTAGTTCCAGCGGCCGACCGCTGTCCATCCCGCCTGCACCGGCCATTGCATGGAAATGTCGGTCTGCCGTATCGAGTTGGCGGTTTCGCGGTAGGCCAGATTCAGTACCTTGCCGTATTGCGGCTGGTAACGGCCCGAGACGTTGAATTTCTGCGTTTGCTGGCGATCGGTGTTGTATTGCCAGCCGACATCGGCTGTCCAGTTGGTGGCGATGTTGCCGTTGACCGCTGCCAGCAGGTCTGAAGAGTTGCTGTCGCTGGCGCGCGGCGCCACGCCCGGCACAGTCACCTGCTGCGGCTGGAAATAATAACGTTGCGCCAGGGCGCCGCGGATCCGTTCAATGCCCGTATCGGCGCTGATAAAACGGGAAGTGACGCCGAGGGTCAGCTGGTTGGCGTCGTTGATGCGATCGCTGCCGCTGAACTGGTTTTCGGAAAAGATAGTCGCGAAATTGATGTCCTGCAGGCCGCTGTCGAAATTCGGCAATGCGCTCTGGTTTTTGTAGGGGATGTAGACATAGTAGGCCTTCGGTTCTAGCGTCTGCAACACACGCTGTCCGCGGGCATTAATCTCGCGCTCGAACACTACGCCGCTATCGGCGCTGAAAATCGGCAGCGTACGCGTGGCATCCGTCAGTCCTGCGCTATTGTTGTTGCCGATGGTATAGCGCGTAATGTGCGCACCGACCTTCGGCGTGAAGTGGGCGAATGCGTTTTGCAGGGGCAGTGAATAACTGGGATAGGCGACGAGTCGCTGGGCATTGACCAACGACACGTGTTCAAAAGCGGTGTAATTGCCGAGAAAATCAAAATCGCCCCGGTTGGCAGTCTGGCGCTGCGCCGTCAGCGTGAGCTGCGGCTGGCGGTTGTACGGCGGGGTCAGCGGCGCCAGCGGATCCGCCTGCAGGGTCTGGAATCGCTGGGCGTAAGCCGAAAAACCGTAGGTGCCGCTGTCGCCCCAGCGGCCGCCGCGGCTCAAATTGAGATCGTTGGACAGATTGACCCGCGAGGTGGTGGCCACCTGAGTTGACAGGTCGGTGAAATATTTTCCGTCCGATACGCGGTTAAGGTTGAGTGCTCCGTTCCAACCGTTGCTGAACTGTTGCTGGTGTTTGGAAAAGAATGCCCAGCGGTCACTGCCAATCTGCTGGTCGTTGGACAGGAATTCGGCGCGCGCATCACCTTTCCACTTCGGGTCCAGGTAACGGAATTCGCTGCCCAGTTGCAGGCCGCGTTTGGTCATATAGCGCGGGTAAATCGTCGCGTCCATGTTGGGGGCCAGATTCAGATAATAAGGGACGGTGAATTCAAAGCCGGTGGTGTTCGAGCTCCGGTAGCTCGGCGTCAGCACGCCGGACTTGCGTTCCTCATGCAGAGAAAATGACATGTAAGGCGACCAGAAGATTGTCTGGTCCATGAATACGATGCTGGCGTCGCGTGCAACGCCAACGTCGCGGCTGCGGTCCAGATCGAGCTCCTTGGCGCGCAGGTACCAGGCATCGTTGCCGGGTTCGCAGGTGGTGTAATTGGCGGATTCGACGCGATACTGTCCGGGTCCCTGGAATAGCAGACGCTCGGCGGTGCCGCGGCCGTCGCTGACCGGAGACGGGCCGCTGCCGACAGGGCCGGTCGGCGGCAGGGTCATCAGCATGTAACGCGGGGATTCCATAAAGCCGCGATCGCTGGCGGTCTCGTAACGGAGCACGCTGCCTTCAATCATCTCGCGACCCTGCTCGAGGCTGACGTTACCCTTGGCGTCGAGTATCTCGTTCTGGGTGTCGTGGCGCATCCAGTCGGCGGCAAATGCTTGACCGCGTTTGCGCATGCGCACATTGCCGAAAGCCTCAAGTTCCTTGTCTTGGGTGCCCTCGATACGATCCGCTTCCACGAACAGTGGTACGTCTTGCGGGGGGTCGGGAGGGGGCAGCAACCGTGACTCCGGTTTGAGCATCAAAACGTCGTCGGCACCCGCAAGCAGCGGCAGCGCGCACAGTACTGCAAGTGCTAATTGTTTTTTTCTGGGGAAAGGCATCGGGAAAGGGTGTCAGGCGAGGTGCTAAAATCTCACAATTCACCCTGTGAAGCAACGATTGAAACCGTCTACTGATTCCGCGAACGATTTGCGGCGCGAAGCGCTGAGCGCCTGGATCGCCGAGCGCCTGCCCGGCGAGGCTTTTACGCTGGCGCCGGCGTCGGCCGATGCCAGCTTCCGCCGTTATTTTCGCGTGACACTTGATGGCGTGACTCGGATCGCCATGGATGCCCCGCCCGAGCGTGAAGACAGCCGGCTCTTCATCCATGTCGCGCAGCTGATGCGCGATGCCGGTGTGCATGTGCCGGAAGTGCTGGCCGCGGATACCGCGCAGGGTTTCATGCTGCTGACGGATCTCGGCAACACGACATATCTGAAGGCACTCACCGATGACAATGCCGACGCGTTGTTCCGCGACGCGATTGCCGCGCTGATCACTTGGCAGCGGGCGAGCCGACCGGATGTGCTGCCGCCCTATGATCGCGCACTGCTGCAGCGGGAAATGGATCTGTTTCCCGACTGGTACGTCGGACGCCACCTCGGCCTCACCCTCAGCGATGCCCAGCGCGAAGTGCTGGCGAAAATCAATCAACTGCTCGCCGACAGCGCGCTGGCCCAGCCTCCGGTGTATGTGCATCGCGACTACATGCCGCGCAACCTGATGCTGTCGACACCGAATCCCGGTGTTCTGGATTTCCAGGATGCGGTGTACGGACCGATCACCTATGACGTGGCTTCATTGTTCCGTGATGCCTATCTGAGCTGGCCGGAAGAGCGCGTCATCGACTGGGTGGCACGTTATTGGGAACAGGCCAAACGGGCGCAGCTGCCGGTGGATCCTGATTTCGGCGCGTTTTACCGCGCGCTGGAGTGGATGGGCCTGCAGCGCCATCTGAAAGTGCTGGGCATTTTCGCGCGCATCCATTATCGCGATGGCAAACCCGGTTATCTCGAAGACACGCCGCGCTTCCTGCGTTATGCACGCGAAGTCGGCGCCCGTTACGCGGCGCTGAAACCGCTGTTGCATCTGCTCGATGAACTCGAGCAGCGCAGTCCGCAGGTCGGATATACCTTCTGAGGCCTGTCCCTTGAAAGCCATGATTCTGGCGGCGGGACGCGGCGAACGGATGCGGCCGCTGACCGACCGCACGCCCAAATCGCTGCTGGAGGTGAACGGTAACTCATTGATTTCAATGATTATTATTTCACTTTCTAGGGCGGGGGTCACCGAACTGGTGATCAATCTGGCGCATCTCGGTGAAAAAATTGCCGGCGCTCTTGGGGATGGTTCGGCCTTGGGTGTGCGCATTACCTATTCCCGCGAAACCGAAGCCCTGGAAACGGCCGGCGGTATTGCCTATGCACTGCCGCTACTGGGCGATCAACCGTTTATCGCCGTCAATGCCGATGTCTACAGTGACTATGATTTTGCCGCGCTGGTGCTGGCGGCGCGGCGCCTGCGTGCGACGGGACCACTGGCGCATCTGGTGCTGGTCGACAATCCGCCCCAGCATCCGCACGGGGATTTCGCATTGGAGAATGACCACGTCCAGCGTGACGGCATCTCAAAATGCACGTTCAGCGGCATGGGTGCCTATCACCCGGCCTTGTTCGCCGGCGTCACCCGCGGCACCCGGGTGCGACTCGCCGATCTGTTGATTGCCGCAATGCCGGCGGGGCATGTGACGGGCGAACACTATCGCGGACGCTGGCATGACATCGGCACGCCGGAAAGGCTGGCTGCGGTGGATCGTGCCGCCCGCGGCGGCTGACCCGTTTTCCGCGCCGTCTCTGCGGGGGCGGCGGCTATAATCATTGCATGTCTGCTGCCATTGATGCCTCGATTTACGCCCGCCGCCGCGCCCGCCTTGCGGCGCGGCTGGGTAAGGGTGTGGCCATCGTGCCGACCGCACCGGAATGCCTGCGCAACCGTGATGCCCACTATCCCTACCGTTACGACAGCTATTTCTATTACCTGACCGGATTCCGCGAACCGGAAGCGGTGCTGGTGCTGGTCGGCGGCGAAACCCCGCGCAGCATCCTGTTCTGCCGAGACAAAAATGCCGAGCGCGAAATCTGGGACGGATATCGCTACGGTCCCGAGGCCGCGTGCAAAACCTTTGCTTTCGACGAAACCTGCAGCATCAGCGAACTCGATGCCCGCATGCCGGATCTGCTCGCCGACAGGCCAGCGGTGCAGGTGCATCTCGGCAGCGACCCGGTGTGGGACGGCCGCGTGCTCGGCTGGATCAATGCCGTGCGCAGCCGCGCCCGCAGCGGTGTCGCCGCGCCCGGTGATCTCCGCGATGTTCGCGTGCTGCTCGATGAAATGCGCCTGATCAAGGACGGCCACGAAATCGCGCTGATGCGCAGGGCCGGCGATATTTCTGCTGCGGCCCATCGCCGCGCGATGCTGACGGCTCGGCCCGGCGCCACCGAATACGAAGTGGAGGCCGTGTTGCAGCACGAGTTCCGTCATCAAGGGGCACAGGCGCCGGCCTATACATCGATTGTTGCCGGCGGCGCCAATGCCTGCGTACTGCACTATGTTGAGAACAATGCCACGCTCGCGGATGGTGACTTGCTGCTGATCGATGCCGGTTGCGAACTCGACGGCTATGCCTCTGACATCACCCGTACCTTTCCGGTGAACGGCCACTTCAGCGGTGCGCAGCGCGATGTCTATGAACTGGTGCTGGCGGCTCAGGCGGCGGCAATTGCCACGGTCAAACCCGGAGCGTACTGGAATACACCGCATGATGCGGCGGTGGCCGTACTGGCGCAGGGCTTTATCGATTTGAAACTGCTCAACGGTACGCTGGATGCCGTGCTCGAGCAGGAAAGCTACAAACAGTTTTACATGCACCGCACCGGACACTGGCTGGGACTGGATGTGCATGATGCCGGCGAATACAAAACCTCCGGTGAATGGCGCGAACTGCAACCGGGCATGGTGCTGACGGTGGAGCCCGGCTGTTATATCCGGCCGGCGCCGGGCGTGCCCGAAGCCTTTGCCAACATCGGCATTCGCATCGAAGACGATGCGCTGGTGACCGGTGACGGCTGCGAGATTCTCAGCGCCGCAGCACCGAAAAGCGTGGCGGATATCGAAGCGCTGATGCGCGAGCGCCATGGCTGATCCCGCCGGCATGGTTGCCGCCGAAGCGGAGACTGCCGATGTCGTCATCATCGGCGGCGGCCCTGTCGGCAGTGCGCTGGCATTGGCCTTGCGACCGACCGGCTGGCGCGTGGTGTTGCTGGAAGCGCGCAGCGCGGCAAGCAGCGATGCACGGCCGCTGGCCCTGTCCTACGGCACCCGGCTGATTCTGGAGCGGTTGGGCGTGTGGCAGGCACTTGCCGGGAATGCGACGCCGATCCGCCATATCCATGTTTCGCAGCAGGGCGGATTCGGCCGTGTCGGCCTCGAGGCCGCTGAAGCCGGTTTGCCCGAACTGGGTTATGTCATTGACTACAGTGCACTGGCACAGGAAATTGCCCGCGGGGCCGCAACCTTGCCTGTCGATTGCCGGATCGGTGCCCGTGTTGATTCCTGGCAGGGCGGACCATCGGGGCAGGTGCAGTATAAAATGAACGGCGCGCAGCAGACATTGACCGCGCCGCTGATTGTGGTCGCCGACGGCAGCGGCGTTGCCGATGCCGATGTCGTGGACTATCAGCAGTGCGCGGTGACGGCGCGTGTGGTGAGTGAGCGCCCGCATAACAACAGGGCATTTGAACGGTTTACACCGCATGGTCCGCTGGCGCTGCTGCCTGACGGTGCAGGCTGGGCGCTGGTGTGGACCACTTCACCGACGCGCGCCCGGGTGCTGTGCGAACTGGATGAACAACAGTTTCTCGATGAATTACGTGCCGAATTCGGCTCACGTGTTGGTGATTTCATCGGCGTCAGCGGTCGTGCGGCCTATCCGTTGAAATTGCGCCGTGCGCCGCGCACGGCGCCTGAACACACGGTTTTGATCGGCAATGCGGCACAGACGCTGCATCCGGTGGCCGGGCAGGGCTTCAATCTGGGGTTGCGCGATGCCTGGGAATTGGCCGAACACGCGCTGAGTGCCAGTGCGACGCCGGGGACTGCAGCCTGGCTGCAGGCCTATCACAAGCGACGCAATATGGATCGCGGCGGCGGTATCGGCATAACCCACACGCTGGTCCAGTTGTTTTCCAATGATCTGCCGCCTTTACGTGTCGCACGCGGACTGGGTCTGACGCTACTGGGTTGTCTGCCGCCGCTGAAAAATTTCCTGGTGCGTCGCATGACCTTTGGCGCACGCGGTTGATACCGCATCGCGAGTACTGTTTCGCGCCCGCAGTTTGCCGTGCACACTGCAGGTAGCGTTCGAGCAATACGCAGTAAATGCGCGGATTCAATGCGGATTTGACCGAAGGTCCGCAGCCCCTTGGCGCGAAGAACACGCCTGCCCAAAAAATAGGCAATTTCTTCTTTGCACACCGCGCCAGTGTGATTACAATTGCGCCCTTCCCCGTACACCCACACAAAGAACCAGTCCGGTGCGCATCGGCCCCTACCAACTGAAGAACAATCTCATCGTCGCACCCATGGCCGGAGTGACCGATCGTCCGTTCCGCCAGTTGTGCAAGCTGATGGGTGCGGGCATGGCGGTGTCGGAGATGGTGGCGAGCAATTCTTTGCTTTGGGGTTCGGCCAAAACGCTGCGCCGCGCCAATCACGAAGGCGAAGTCGATCCGATCTCAGTGCAGATCGCCGGGGCCGATCCGCAGATGCTGGCGGATGCCGCGCGTTACAACGTCGACCAGGGCGCGCAGATCATCGACATCAATATGGGTTGCCCGGCAAAGAAGGTCTGCAATGTCATGGCCGGTTCGGCGCTGCTAAAGGATGAACCGCTGGTCGCGCGCATTCTCGAAGCCGTGGTCGGCGCTGTCGATGTGCCGGTGACGTTGAAGATCCGCACCGGCTGGGACCGTGATCATCGCAACGCCATCATCGTTGCGCGCATTGCCGAAAGCGCTGGCATCCAGGCGCTGGCGATCCACGGCCGCACCCGCGCCTGCGGTTACAGCGGTGAAGCCGAATACGACACCATCGCTGCGGTAAAAAGCGCCATCGGCATTCCGGTGATAGCCAATGGCGACATCACCACGCCGGAGCGCGTCAAACATGTCCTCGAATACACCAAAGCCGATGCGGTGATGATCGGCCGTGCAGCCCAGGGGCGTCCGTGGATGTTCCGCGAGATCAGTCATTTCCTGGAAACCGGTGCGCATCTGCCGCCGCCCGAAGTCGCCGAGATTCACCGCGTGCTGGTCGGCCACCTCAACGATCTGTATTCGTTCTACGGCGAATACACCGGTGTCCGTGTCGCGCGCAAACACATCTCCTGGTACACCAAGGGCCTTGCCGGATCGGCGGCGTTTCGCCATGCGATGAACCAGTTGCAGAACTGCGCCGAGCAGATGGCTGCGGTCAATACATTTTTTGCTGAACTGTCGGGTCAGGGCGAACGCCTGACCTATGTGGAGGAGGAATTGGCAGCATGATGAATGAAACAGAAATGGCCCGTGTCGTACGCCGGGCGATCGATGGCTATTTTCGCGATCTCGATGGCGAAAAAGCCAGCGGTGTCTATGACATGGTGATCGGCAGCGTTGAAAAACCGCTGCTGGAATCGGTGCTGCACAAGGTACGCGGCAACCAGTCGCACGCGGCGGCGATGCTCGGCATCAACCGCAATACCCTGCGCAAGAAAATCAAAACCTACAACATCAAGTTCTAGCAAGGCCTCCGGGCGCGCTCCCGCGCCGGATGCCAGTCCCGTCTTCCCATGACCACCATTAAACAGGCACTGATCAGCGTTTCCGACAAAGAGGGCGTTGTCGACTTCGCGCGCGGGCTGGCGGGTTTCGGCGTGACGCTGCTGTCCACCGGCGGCACCGCGAAGCTGCTGCGCGATGCCGGATTGCAGGTGACCGAAGTGGCCGACTACACCGGCTTTCCCGAAATGCTCGACGGCCGTGTGAAAACACTTCATCCGCGTATCCACGCCGGGCTACTCGGCCGTCGCGACCTGCCGGAACATGTGGCGGCGATGCAAAAGGCGGGGATTGCCGGCATCGATCTGGTTTGCGTCAATCTCTACCCTTTCACCCAGACCATCGCCAAACCCGACTGCACGCTGGAGGACGCCATCGAAAATATCGATATCGGCGGTCCGGCGATGGTGCGCAGTGCTTCCAAGAACTATCAGCATGTCGCCGTGGTAACCGATCCCGCCGATTACGTTGGTCTGCTGCAGGAAATGCGTGTGGCAAACGGCGCGCTGGGTGCAAACACGCGTTTCAAACTTGCCTGTAAAGCTTTTTCGCATACTGCCGCTTACGACAGCGCGATCAGCAATTACCTGACGGCCTTGCAGGCCGACGGCAGCCGCGAGGCTTTCCCGACGCGGCTGAACATGCAGTTCGACCGCGTGCAGACCCTGCGCTACGGCGAAAACCCCCACCAGAGCGCCGCGTTTTACCGAGACCTGACGCCGGCGCCAGGCAGTCTCGCCGCCTATCGCCAGATCCAGGGCAAAGAACTCTCGTACAACAATATTGCCGATGCCGATGCGGCCTGGGAGTGCGTGAAGACATTTGACGCGCCGGCCTGTGTGATCGTCAAACACGCCAATCCCTGCGGCGTTGCGATCGCCAGGGATGTCGCTGCCGCCTATGACAAGGCGCTGGCTACCGATCCGACTTCGGCTTTCGGCGGCATCATCGCGGTGAACCGGCCACTCGATGCGGCGACGGCGCAGGCAATTACCAAACAGTTTGTCGAAGTGATCATCGCGCCGGCAATTGCTGCCGATGCGCTGGCGGTGTTTAAGCAAAAAGCCAATATCCGCGTGCTTGAAGTACCGCTGGCACCGGGTGCGAACGCCTACGACATCAAACGCGTCGGCGGCGGCGTGCTGGTGCAGACGCCCGACGGCATGAATGTCGCCGCATCACAGCTGAAAGTGGTGACCCGGCGCAAACCGACCGAGGCACAGATGGCTGATCTGCTGTTTGCCTGGCGCGTGGCCAAGTTCGTCAAATCCAATGCCATCGTGTTCTGCAGCAATGGCCAGACCCTGGGTGTCGGCGCCGGGCAGATGAGCCGTGTCGATTCGGCGCGCATCGCCTCGATCAAAGCGGGCAATGCCGGACTGACACTCAACGGATCTGTCGTGGCCTCCGATGCCTTTTTCCCGTTCCGCGACGGTGTGGATGTCGCCGCAGCTGCGGGTGCAAAAGCCATCATCCAGCCTGGCGGCAGCCTGCGCGACGATGAAGTGATCGCCGCTGCGGACGAGCATGACATTGCGATGGTGTTAACCGGTTTCCGTCATTTCCGGCATTAACAGGCGCTGCGCCTGTATTGGACTCAACTAACAACACTGCACCCTTTGCGACCTCTATGAAAATTCTCGTGATCGGCGGCGGTGGCCGCGAACATGCGCTGGCGTGGAAACTCGCGCAGTCACCCCGGGTGTCAAAAGTATTTGTGGCGCCCGGCAATGCCGGCTCTGCCCGCGAAAACGGCGTGCACAATATTGCCCTCAATGACAATCAGCAAGTTGTTGATTTTATTCATAAAGAAGAAATTGCGCTGACGGTGGTCGGCCCTGAGGCGCCGCTCGCCGCGGGTGTTGTAGATGCCGTGCGCGCCGCCGGGCATCGCATTTTCGGGCCGACACAAAAAGCGGCGCAGCTCGAAAGCTCCAAGGACTTCGCCAAGAATTTCATGGTGCGCCATCGCATTCCGACGGCGAAGCACGCAACGTTTACCGATGCCGCCCAGGCGCATGCCTATATCGACCGCGAAGGCGCGCCGATCGTGATCAAGGCCGACGGACTCGCTGCGGGCAAGGGTGTTGTGGTGGCGATGGATGCTGCGGAAGCACATGCGGCGGTCGACATGATGCTGGTCGGCAACAAGATGGGCAGCGCCGGCGCACGCGTGGTAATCGAAGAATGTCTGATCGGTGAAGAAGCAAGCTTTATCGTGTTGGCTGACGGCCGCAACGCGCTGGCGCTGGCAAGCAGCCAGGACCACAAACGGCTCAAGGACGGTGACCAGGGCCCGAATACCGGCGGCATGGGCGCCTACTCGCCGGCGCCGGTGGTGACGCCGGAGGTGCATGCACGGGTGATGCGCGAAGTCATTCAACCGACGATCAACGGCATGGCTGCCGACGGCATTCCGTACACCGGTTTCCTGTATGCCGGCCTGATGATCAGCAGCAGCGGCGAACTGAAAGTGCTCGAGTTCAACTGCCGCATGGGCGATCCCGAAACCCAGCCGATCATGATGCGGCTGAAAAGCGATCTGACGGTGCTGCTCGATGCCGCCATTGACGGCAAGCTCGACAGCGCCGAAGTCGAATGGGATCCTCGCGTGGCACTGGGCGTAGTGCTCGCCGCCGCCGACTATCCTGAAGATCCTCGCAAGGGCGACATGATCACCGGATTGCCTGCCGAAGGTGACGATTACCATGTGTTCCATGCCGGTACGGCCCTGTCCGGCAATAACGTGGTCACCAGCGGCGGACGGGTAATGTGCGTGACCGCACTCGGCCACAATACACGCACCGCGCAGAAGCGGGCCTACGAGATTGTCGACCTGATCCGTTTCGACGGCATGCAGCATCGCCGCGACATCGGTCATCGCGCGGTCGGCAGCGGACGCAAATAGCTTCCGCTCAGGACAAAATCCATGGACACCGCCGCAGTCAAAACCTATCTGACGGGACTGCAGGACCGTATTGTCAGCAAACTGTCCGAACTCGACGGCGGCAATTTTATCCGTGATGCTTGGGAGCGGCCGCAGGGCGGCGGCGGTATTACGCGACTGATTGAAGGCGGAAATCTGTTTGAGCGCGGCGGCGTCGGTTTCTCCCATGTATTCGGCGACAACCTGCCGCCTTCGGCTTCCGCAGTGCGCCCCGAACTTGTCGGCCGGTCATTCCAGGCAATGGGTGTGTCGCTGGTGCTGCACCCGCGCAATCCCTATGTGCCCACCGTGCATCTCAACGTGCGCTGTTTTATCGCAGAAAAAAGCGGCGTCGATCCGGTGTGGTGGTTCGGCGGCGGCATGGATCTCACGCCTTATTACGGATTCGCCGAGGATGCGGCGCATTTTCACCGGACCTGCCGTGATGCGCTGGCGCCATTCGGTGCGGAATATCACCCGAAATTCAAGCAATGGTGCGACCGTTATTTTTTCCTGAAGCATCGCAATGAACCGCGCGGCATCGGTGGTGTGTTCTACGATGATCTCGGCGAACCGGATTTCGAACACTGCTTTGCGCTGACGCGTAGTGTCGGCGACCATTTTCTGCCGGCTTATGCGCCGATCATCGAGCGCCGGCGCGACGTCCCCTACGGTGAACGCGAGCGCGATTTCCAGGCCTACCGCCGCGGACGATACGTTGAATTCAATCTGGTGTTCGATCGCGGTACGCTGTTCGGTCTGCAGTCCGGCGGGCGCACCGAATCGATCCTGATGTCATTGCCGCCGGTCGTGAACTGGCGTTACAACTGGCAACCCGAAGCAGGAACTCCCGAAGCCGCGCTTTACACGGATTTTCTGGTCGCGAAAGACTGGCTGTAGCAAGCCCTCAGCGGCCGAACCAGGATTTGATAGAGTGAATTCTGCCGCGCAGTGTTTCCAGCAGCGAACTGTCGCCACCGCGGGCCGCCGCAACGCGGTGCTGCTTGAGCAGCTTCGGTGATTTGCGGAAAGACTGGTAACGCGCCAGCGCCGCCTGCACATGCTGCTGCAGCATTTTCAGGTTCAGCGGCTTGGTCAGGAAACGGAACACCTGGGCTTGGTTGATCAGGTCGATCACCAGTTCCGAATCCGAAGCCTCGGTCATCACGATGGCGAGGATTTCGGGGTGATCTTGCTTCAGCAGCTTGAAGGCGGTCAGTGAAGTCTGGTCGCCGTGGCCGATGTCGGCAACGATGACTGCGATCTCATGTTCCTGCAGAACTGTCAGTGCAGGGTCGATATCCGGCGCATGCAATACCGGGCAGACCCCGCCGATCAATTCGTTAGTGGCGCGGTACACGCTCTGTCCGGATTCGATCACCAGCACGCCACAGTCGAGTTTTTCCGGCAGGATAACCGGGCTGGTCGCCATGTCCGCCAGTTCGAGTGCGATGGCTGCGGCTTCACCGATGGTTTTCTGGATTTCGGCGTTGTCCCAGGGTTTGCTGACAAAACGGAAGACTTCCCCGTCGTTGATTGAGCCGACGATGGAAGCCAGATCCGAATAACCGGTCAGCAGGATGCGCACTGTGTGCGGCGCAATGTCCCTCACCTCACGCAGGAATTCGACACCTGTCATCTCCGGCATGCGCTGATCGCTGATCACCACATGCGGATTGAAGCGCTTCATGAACTCCATGGCTTCCGGGCCGCTGCTCGCAGTAAATACGTTGTACTGATTGCGGAACACCGAACGCAAAGCAGTGAGAATGCGTTCTTCGTCGTCGACGAACAGCAGCTTGGCTTTTTTCCCGCCAGTTTCAAATGTGGGCGTAACCGTTACGCCGTGTGCAACACCTGAGGCAGGAGCAGAGGCTGTTCCGCGCGTGGGCACGTTCAGCCCGGCAATAACCCGTGCGGCCGACACCAGCTTAGGATCCAGACGCTGCGTTATGGTGTGGTCGCTGTTACCTGCATCATCGTTCTTTGCTGCGCGCACGCTGGCGGCGATGCCCTGTACAAAGGCGAGTGCAAACTCCCGCGCTGACTGGAAACGCTCCTCACGATTTTTTGCCAGTGCCTTGTGAGTCGCCCAGTCGAGCTGAGCCGATATCAGCGGATTGAATCCCGAAGGATTGGGCGGACGTTCGCCGATCACTTGACGCATGATTTCGACGTTGCTGCCGGTGAAAGGTTTACGGCCCGCCAGCAGTTCATAGGCAATGACGCCGACCGAGTAAAGATCGGTTCGCGAATCGGGTTCGTCGCCGGTGAACTGTTCAGGTGACATATAACCGGGTGAACCCATGATTTCGCCAACCTGGGTCAGCGACGAATTATCGATGTGGGCAATGCCGAAGTCGCTGATCTTGATGCGGCCGTCATCGTTGATCAGCAGATTGGAGGGCTTGATGTCGCGATGCACGACGCCCTGTGCATGGGCATAACCCAGTCCGTCCAACAGCTGGCGGATGATTTCGCCGACTTCCGGAAGATCAAACTTGGCATTGTTCTGCAGGTGGTCGTGCAGCGAGCGTCCGTGCACGAGCTCCATCACGATATACGCCAGATTCTCGTCTTCACCGTAATCGTAAATCGCAGCAATTCGCGGATGGGTCAGCCGGCCGACGGCTTGAGCCTCGTGACGGAAACGCGCAATCGCATACTGCAGTTCCGAAGGGTCCATCGCCGATTTGGTAATGGTCTTGATTGCCACTTGCCGGTGTATCGCCGGATCGAATGCCTTGTAGACGATACCCATCCCGCCGCGACCAAGGACGCCCTGGATCTCGTATTTACCGATCTTCTGCGGGTGGTCAGTGGCCATTTATTCTTATTCGAGTCCTGCAGTAACCGGGGGGGCCAGCGGCAACAGGATGGTGAATGTCGTGCCTTTTCCGACCACGGAATTAACACTGATTTTACCGCCGTGCTGTTCAATGATTTTATAGGAAATTGACAGTCCAAGACCGGTGCCCTTGCCGACGGCTTTTGTGGTGAAAAACGGGTCGAATATTTTTGACATGATTTCCGGCGGGATGCCCTTGCCGTTGTCGGAAATTTCGACTGCGACATGCTGTGCATCTTCGACCCGTGTCTTCAGCGTCAGTTCCCCGGTGCCGGATTCGATGGCCTGCGCGGCGTTGTTGATCAGGTTGAGGAAGACCTGGTTCAGTTGCGACGGCGAGCAGGTGATGGCCGGAATGTTGCCGAACTGCCTGTTGATCTTCAGGTGCTTGAGTTCATGCTTGGCCAGAAGCAGCGAGCTTTCCAGACCTTCGTTCAGGTTGAAGCTGGACACCTTGCTGCGGTCGAGGCGGCTGAAGTTCTTCAGGTTCAACACAATTTCGGAAATCTGGTTGATGCCGTACAGGCCGTCGGACGCCAGCTGTCCGAGTTCAGCCAAAGCCTGTTGTTCGGCGAAGTGGTGTACCAGTTCGCGCACAGAACGGAACTTCGCCTGCAGCCGGTCCGGGTCCGGGTTTCCCGATTCCATTAGCTTCAGCAGCTTATTGGTTTCGACGATCAGCTGTTTGACTTCCGGCAGCTTGCCCGCGACCGAACCCAGGCTGTTCTTGACGTATGCCAGCGGCGTGTTGATCTCGTGTGCGATGCCGGCCACCATCTGGCCGAGCGAGGACATTTTTTCAGTATGGATCAGCTGCGATTCCGATTCCTTGAGCTGGTGCAGCGCCGTCGACAGTTCACGGGTGCGTTCCTGCACCCGTGATTCGAGCAGACGGTAGCTGACAGCCAGCCGTGACAGCAGCCAGCCGGTGAGGATCAACAGCGCCCCGGCATAGGCAATCAGGTAAATGCGATAACGTTCGCTGTCGATCTGGGCGTCGGCGGTTTCGGCGCTGAAGGCGTCGGTCAGGCTGTCGATGCGCGGTCCGGTGGAGGCGATGGCAATTTTCTGAAACAGTTCGTCTTCCACCGGCTTCGCACCGAGGATTTGCTGAACCGTTTCGTCAATCCGCGCCAGTCCAGCGCCCAGTGATGCCGGCATGCCGCCGCCGGCCTTGCGCAGGTCGGCCGCAAACATTTCCACATTTTTGCGCTCGGTGTCGGTCGGGTCTGCGGCATAACGCATGACATGGGCGAACAGCAGCGCCGAAGTGCTTTCGACGGCGACCAACCGTTCCCGCTGCGGCACGCTTTGCCAAGCGCCGCGCACCAGACCGGCGATTTCGGTATCAAAAGCGACCATGCGCCCGAGCGCCTGGGTCACCGTGGCACCAGCTGCCCGGTAACGGTTGAGCAACTCGGTTTTCTGTTCAAAAGCTTTCACCAGTACCGGCAGACCCTGCTGCAGCACCGGGCTGTCAATATCAGCTGCTGCGGTTTTCAGGCGACGCAACAGGTCGGGGACGCGCGTGCCGCGGTCGGCGACCGTTAGCGCTTTGCCGGAGGCACCTTCGACACGCGCGCGCAGTACTTCGAGGTCCCAGCGTGCATCGATCTCTTTGAGTTCGCGCAGGTAGCCGAGAACTTCACTCTGCTGGCGGTAATCGACGCCCTGGCTTTTGAGATAGATGAACCCGAGCAGCGAGACCAGGGCAAAGGCGCCGGCTACGAACATCAGCAGCCGCACGTTGCCGTCTGCGCGCGCACGCTGCAACACGGCCGCGCCCTGGTTTTTCAGCGCGGCAGGATTCCAGGATTTTTGGGGCAGCAGTTTAATGATCAAGATCATTCACCAAGATAGGCATGTCGGACTTGCGGATTGGACAACAGGGATTTTGCGTCATCGGCCAGTACGATGCAGCCGCTTTCCATGACATAGGCGCGGCTGCTGGTCTCCAGGGCGAGTCTGGCATTCTGTTCCACCAGCAACATGGTGACACCCTCGGCGGCGATCATGCGAACCGTTTCAAAAATCTTCTGCACCATCAGCGGCGCCAGCCCCATGCTCGGTTCGTCGAGCAGGAGCATCTGCGGCCGTCCCATCATCGCCCGCGCGATGGCCAGCATCTGCTGCTCACCGCCGGACAGCGTACCGGCGAGCTGTTCGCGTCGCTCCGCCAGACGGGGAAACAGCGTACACACCCGCTCGGTATCGGCGGCAATGCCGGCGGCGTCGTGGCGGATATAAGCGCCCATCGCCAGATTCTCGGCAACCGTCAGCCGCGGAAACATGCCGCGGCCCTCGGGTACCAGGGCCAATCCGTGACGGACCAGATGATACGCCGGTTTACCGGTGACATCAGCGCCTTTGTAGGTGATGCGCCCGGCTTTGGGCTGCAACAATCCTGCCAGCGCTTTGAGCGTTGTTGTTTTGCCGGCACCGTTGGCGCCGATCAGCGCGACGACTTCGCCGGCACCGACTTTGAGGTCTATGCCCTTGACGGCGCGGATGCCGCCGTAGGTCACTTCCAGTCCGCGGACTTCAAGCATGGCGAGGCTTGTTCATGCAAAACCGCTGCCGAGATAGGCTTCGATTACGCGCGGATTGCGTTGCACCGCTTCGGGTTCACCCTCGGCGATTTTTTCGCCGTAGTCGAGCACCGCGACGCTGTGTGACAGTCCCATCACCAGTTTCATGTCGTGTTCGATCAGCAGCAGCGTGATGCCGTCCTCGCGGATGCGTTCGAGCAGCGCTTTCAGTGCCGCGGTCTCTGTTGCGTTCATGCCGGCCGCGGGTTCGTCCAAAGCCAGCAACTGTGGATCGGTGGCCAGTGCGCGCGCGATTTCCAGCCGGCGCTGGTCGCCGTATGGGAGATCGCGTGCAAGATCATCGGCCCGTGCAGCGAGCCCGCAGTAATCGAGCAGTTCACGGGCGCGGCGGGTGATCGCCAGTTCTTCGGCGACCGCGGCGCGCGTGCGGAACACTGCGCCCAGCACCCCGGTGTTCGAGCGCAGATGGCGCCCGAGCATGACGTTCTCCAGCGTGGTCATGCTGCCGAACAAACGGATGTTCTGGAAAGTGCGCGCAATGCCGTGGCCAGCGACTGCGTGTGGCTTCAGTCCTTCGATGCGCCGGCCGTCGAATGTCAGCTTGCCGACGTCGGGCACAGTGAGTCCGGTCAGCACATTAAATAGCGTGGTTTTGCCGGCACCGTTGGGGCCGATCAGGCCGAAAATTTCGCCGCGGCGTACGCTGATCGATACATCGGACAGCGCAGCCAGTCCGCCGAAATGTTTGCAGATGCCGCTGGCGGCCAGCAGGATGTCAGCCGGCATCGGCGTTCCCTTTGCCGGCCTGGCGCCGCCGCACGGGCCACAGGCCTTCCGGACGCAACAGCATCATCAGCACCAGTGCCAGACCGAACAGCAGCATGCGCAGGTCGGCGGGATCCACCAGCACGCCGCCGAACCAGCGCTGTTGCAGCGGACCGATATATCGCAGCGCTTCCGGCAGCGCGGTCAGCAGCACGGCGCCGAGCGCGACGCCGGCGACATTGCCCATGCCGCCTAGCACCACCATGCACAACACCATGATCGAATCAATCAGCTGAAAACTCTCGGGGCTGATGAAGCCCTGGAATGACGCGAACAGGCCGCCGGCAACGCCGCCGAAAGTCGCACCCATCGCAAAGGCCAGCAGTTTGACGTTGCGGGTATTGATACCCATCGCCGAGGCGGCCAACTCGTCGTCGCGGATCGCGACCCAGGCGCGGCCGATACGCGAATTCTGCAAGCGCAGCGACAGTGCGATCGTCAAAGCGGCGCAGACCAGAAACACAAAATAATAGTTGTGCACCGGCGAGAAGGTCAGCCCGGCGAACGAGTGGGTTTGCGCCAGTGAAAATCCGCCCATCTGCAGCGGGTCGATCAGCGTGATGCCCTGCGGACCGTTGGTGATATTGACCGGCCGGTTAAGGTTGTTGAGAAAGACACGGATGATTTCGCCGAAGCCGAGCGTGACGATGGCGAGATAGTCACCGCGGAGCCGAAGCGTCGGCGCGCCGAGCAGGATGCCGAAGACCGCGGCAATCGCCGCGCCCAGCGGCAACAGCAGCAGGAAAGGCCAGTGTACGGCGAACTGCGGTGAGGCCAGCAGCGCGTAACTGTAGGCGCCGACGGCGAAGAACGCGATATAGCCCAGATCAAGCAGGCCGGCGAATCCGACGACGATGTTGAGGCCCAGCGCGAGCATCACGAACAGCAGGGAGACGGCGATGATGCGCACCCAGCTGCGGCCGAGCACGGCTTCGGTGATGAAAGGCAGTGCCAGCAACACCAGTACCACCGCGCCCCAGGCGAACCAGCGGTAATGGCGGTCGTTGAACAGCGCGGCAATATTCAAGCGCGGTCTCCGTTTTGCTGGCCGAGCAGTCCTGAAGGCCGCAGCACCAGCACCAGTACCAGCACGAGAAAAGCAAAAATGTCGCGGTAGTTGCTGCCCAGTACGCCGCCGCTGAGATCGCCGATATAACCAGAGGCCAGGCTTTCGATGACGCCGAGCAACAGTCCGCCCAGCACGGCACCGCCGACATTGCCAATGCCGCCCAGAACTGCCGCGGTGAAGGCCTTGAGGCCGAGCATGAAGCCCATGAAGTAATGGCCGATGCCGTAGTAGAGAATGATCATCAGGCCGGCGATGGCGCCGATCGCCGAGCCGAGCACGAAGGTGAATGCGATGACGCTATTGGTATTGACGCCCATCAGGCCAGCGACATCCGGGTTCTGTTCCGTTGCGCGCATCGCGCGGCCCATACGGCTGGTTTTGATGAACCAGAGCAGGGCGGCCATGATCGCGCAGGCCAGCAGGAAAATCGCTAGTTGCAGCGTGGTCAGCTGCGCGCCGGCGATGTCGATGGCCGACGGTTCTAGCAGTTTGGGCAAGGCAATGTACTGCTTGCCCCAGACCAGCGCTGCCGAATACTGCAGCAGTATCGATACGCCGATCGCGGTGATCAGCGGCGCCAGCCGCGGTGCGCGGCGCAGTGGCCGGTAGGCGACACGTTCAATCGACAGTCCCAGCGCAGCACATACGATCATCGCGCCGCCTCCGGCGACGACCAGCAGCACCGGCGCCGGAAGGCCGGCTGCCGCCAGCCCCTGCAGGATGGTCAACGCGACCAGCGCGCCGATCATGGTGATGTCGCCGTGCGCGAAATTGATCAGCCCGAGAATGCCGTAGACCATGGTGTAACCGAGCGCGACCAGGGCATAGATACTGCCCAGCACCAAGCCGTTGATCAGTTGCTGCGCAAAAATATCCATGTTCAGAGACGGCAACGGCACCTGCGAGGGGTGCCGTTGCGTGGTAGTTGTGGTCGCTTATTTCTTTGCGGTTTCTTGAGCCGGTGCCGGCGCCGCTGCGGGGGCCGTGCCGGCACCGGTTTCGGGCTTCACCGTTTCCAAGGGCTCCCATTTGCCGCCTTTGACAACGTACAATGTGATCGGGCCGTTTTTCAGATCCCCCTTGTCATCAAAGGCGATGGGGCCGATGACGCCGTTGTAAGTGGTTTTGCCGACTTCGGGCAGGAACTTTGCGGGATCGCTGGAGCCGGCGCGCTTCATCGCCTCGATGAACACCATCACCGAGTCGTAGCCCATCGGCGCGAACAGCTCTACTTCCTGGTTGAATTTGGTTTTGTATTTGTCGAGGAAGGTTTTGCCGCCGGGCATCTGGTCTTTCGGCAGTCCGGGGATCGAGGCCATCGCGCCTTCGGAGGCGTCGCCGGCAAGTTTGATGAAGTTCGGCGTCTGCATGCCGTCGCCGCCGATGAATTTGGCCTGAATGCCCAGATCTTTCATCTGTTTGATCATCGGTGCAGCCTGCGGGTCGATGCCGCCGAACATGATCAGGTCGGGTTTCTTGCCTTTGATCCTGGTGAGGATCGCCTTGAAGTCGGTGTCCTTGTCCGTGGTGTGCTCACGCGCAAGCACCTTGATGCCCAGCGATTTTGCGGTGGCTTCGAAGTTGTCGGCGAGGCCTTGGCCGTAGGCGGTGCTGTCGTCGATCACCGCGACCGATTTGCTCTGCAGCGTTTTTGCTGCAAACCGTGCGAGCGTCGGACCCTGCTGGCCGTCATGGGCGACCACGCGGAAGGTGGTCTTGAATCCCTGTTCGGTGTATTTCGGATTGGTGGATGACGGCGAGATTTGCGGAATGCCGGCGTCGGAATAAATCTTCGAAGCCGGTATCGACGCCCCGGAGTTGAAGTGGCCGATCACGGCGACAACTTTTGCATCAACCAGTTTTTGCGCGACGGTCGTCGCCTTGGTCGGATTCGCTTCATCGTCTTCCGCAACCATTTCGAATTTCACTTTTTTGCCAGCGATTTCGACATTCGCTGCGTTGGCGTCTTCGATTGCCAGTTGTACGCCGTTGCGGATGTCGATACCGATATGCGCCTGCGGGCCGGTCAGTGGCGATGCGGAACCGATTTTGACGGTGAGCACTTCCGGCGCCTTCGGCGCTTCGGCTTTGGGTGCGGTCGGCGGAGCCTCCTGGCCACAGGCTGCGACGAGAAGAGCGGCGGTCAGTGCCACGGCAAGGGATCGTATCGGGTGCTTGTGCATGTCAGGCTCCAGGTTTCACGCGGTCGCAGTACGGATTCCGCAACCGACGGATATCGTTTAACTTGTTGTTACTGAAAGGAATTTGTTCATTATCGGGGGAGGCCATGGCAAAGTCAATTTGCCCCTGCCCGATTCACGGGCAAAAAAAAGCCGGCGGCTGCCGGCTTTCTGATGATCCTTGTGCGGATCAGCGACCAATGTTATTTGGTGGCTAATACCCACTGCACGAGGGTCTTGATGTCATCTTCTTTGATGTGCGCGTTCGGCGGCATCGGGGTCGGGCCCCAAACGCCGGAACCTCCAGCTTTC